>JGI24914J38485_100054_pt1 | contig 37642 bp, 34 predicted proteins | sample LinPfosmplate2_FD_38485 | JGI IMG/M metagenome (IMG submission 38485) | reverse complement strand
CAGGTCGACTCTAGAGGATCCCACTTCACCAATCGATTCTCAATGGCAATATCTATCTACTAGCGGCAACAGAGACGACACAACGCTCGGGCAGTACGTAAACTGCCCCCATTCACGATTCCAAGCATCATTCGAACTAACCAGCCGGGGACGAAAGTACGGTCATGTCAGAATTCGCAGGTCGCACTGAGTTTTGGAACATCGGCTATCCGTTCACCGGAGCGTTGGTCTACCTCGTCGCCCCCATCGCCATAGCGTCGATCGCATACGCACTCCGTCGCCGCTGGAAGATATGGCACACCGCCGGTGCCGATGTCGATCTTGGTCCCGCGTCCGACCGCTGGAAAGCGTTTCTGTCTCTACTCACAGTCGGACTATTCGCCCACAAGCAGTTCGTGCGAAAACGCAACCTCTATGCAGGGATCATGCACTTCTCGATATTTTGGGGTTTCTTGATTCTGCTGATTGCAACAACGATCGCTGCTTTAGAGTTCAACGCCGATAAATATCTCGACTGGACATGGCCGACCGCCCACGCACGAGTACCGCTCGGGTTCGTATGGGATGTGTTTGGAGGCGGATTAGCCACTGTCGGACTATCGATGGCAGCATGGCGGCGTTATGTGATTCGCCCCGGTCGCCTAAACACGGCACTCGATGATGGAATCGTTCTCACTTTCTTGTTCGGACTGCTCGTCAGTGGCTTCCTAATTGAAGGACTGCGAATTGGTGCGACTGAGCTCAATCCAGCTTCTAGCTACTACGACACATCAGTTGCTGTCTGGTCGCCAATTGGTTGGGTCTTCGCCAAAGCGTTACTGGGTATGGGTTTCAGTTCGTCATCGCTCGAATCAGCCCACGCGGCCACGTGGTGGATTCACGCCGGAATATTCGTATCGGCAATTATTTACGCTTCGGCAAGGTTCAGTAAATTCACTCACATGATCGTCAGTCCAATGAACTGGTACTACCGATCACTCCGACCTCGTGGTGCACTAAAGCCGATGGGAGATTTCGAAACACTCGAAACGTTCGGTGCGAAAGACATTCCTGATCTTCAGTGGACACAAGCCCTGAGCTTCGACGCTTGCACTAATTGCGGTCGATGTCAGGACGCCTGCCCTGCGTGGGCATCAGGTAAGCCGTTATCACCGCGAGAACTAATTCAGGGCATGCGCGGGTATATGGAAGAGCGGGCTCCTGTTTTACTGGGTACGCCTGAAGGCGCAACCGCTCCCGAGCCAGCGACCTCGATGGTGCATGATGCTATTGGCGACGACGTTCTATGGAGCTGTCTAACTTGTGCTGCGTGTCTCGACGCCTGTCCGGTCGAGATTAACCCCATAGATGCAATCGTAGATATGCGTCGCTTCCTCACTCTTGAAGAAGCAAGCACTCCCGATACCGCGCAATCGGCTTTGCAGTCGATTGAGCAGCGCGGGCATCCTTGGCGTGGAACGACTCTCACACGTACTTCTTGGATGGACGGGTTGGATATTCCAACTCTCGCCGAAAAGCCGGAATCGGAAGTGCTGTTCTGGGTCGGGTGCTCTGGTGCGCTCGTCCAACGAGGAGTCGATACTACGCGATCGATGGCTTCTGTTTTGCGCAAAGCAGGGGTCGATTTTGCCGTGCTGGGCGACGAAGAAACGTGCACCGGCGACCCTGCGCGTCGATTAGGCAACGAATACCTGTTCCAGATGCAGGCTGAAACGAATATCGGTACGTTCAAACAATACGACGTGAAAAAGATCATCACCACGTGCCCGCACTGCTTCAACACGATGAAGAACGAATATCCGCAGCTTGGCGGAAACTATGACGTGATTCACTACACGGCATTCGTCGGCGAGCTGCTTAAAGAAGGCAAGCTAAAGCCGACCGAAGCTGGCATCGGGAAGATCGGCACGGTCACTTACCACGACTCCTGCTATCTCGGACGTCACAACGGCGAGTTCGGTGCGCCTCGGGAGATCATGAGTTCGATCCCCGGCTTGGACTTCGTCGAGATGGATCGCAATCAGGAGCAAGCGTTCTGCTGCGGAGCTGGTGGTGGTCGAATGTGGATGGAAGAAGAAGGCGAACGTGTGAACCACATGCGAACCGACCAGTTCCTCGAAACCGGTGCCGATACGGTCGCCGTGTCGTGTCCGTTCTGTATTCAAATGTTCGACGAAGGCATTGGAGCCAAAGGGCAGGAAGACGCCAAGAAAGCTGTCGACCTCATCAGCATCTTGGATCAGGCAACCGAGTAATAGCGTTATTTCCGAAGCTTGCTAAATGTGTGTGTGTGACCGCTTGAATCCGTGACGGTTACCGGCGATGATGTGTCTAACTCTGGTTCTTGAGCTGCATCACTCCAGCGTTTTCTCTGGTCTTCCATAATTGCTTCAACCGTCTCTTCCGTTGACGAAATTTTGTCTCGAATGTGTTTAAAAAATAACCACAACTTGGACCCTCCAACTGCCGCCGTCAGGATGACAAACGTGACCGCAATCTGAGACCAAGTACTTGCTGAAAATGGGCCCCATTTGACAAAATCTGAAGAAACTATCGTGAGAAGAATAGTTATCGCTGCTATAAACCACGGAACAGAATCCTCGAAAATTGGTTTGGACTTGCTGAGGTAGAAATCGTCTAGAACATTCCTAAATTTATCCTTGCTCATGTGAATATCTTGCTGCGTTGGTTCGATGTACAGCTCATGGTCTACTTTCGCTGACAACGGTTGAGCTTTACGAGGATTAGCCATTGCTGTCCACCGATCCGCTGTATTGAATAATTCCGATCACCGCCGCATCTACATACATGAGGTATCCACAGGCAAGGCACACGAAAGCAACCTCAGCATAGGCCCGACTCCCTTGGCCGGCCCCTTGACCCGTATCTCGATAAGAAACCTTGAGTATCAAGTAGGATCTGTACCACCAGTCACTATCTTTCGACACTGGGCACACAGGCGTGTGATCACTCAACCATTTATCAAGTGTTCCTTTATCTGAGGGGCTCAATTCCCCTTGGCTGTTCGCCATCATTTCTCCATTACTAATAGTCGGCACCGATTCAATTCCTGTTAATCATCGGAATACTACAGCATGCCTATGATTGAGGCAGTTGTATGTCAGGCAACCGAGTAATCACGCCGAATCTACAGGCATTGGTGCAACTTAGATTCGCGCTCGCGCGCGGCAACTGCTAGCATCCTTCTAACAAGATGCCACGTCGTTCAAAAGCTGCTCCAAAACAGCGCCCAACAAGTACCTCTGCCTTCGGGACGAACGGAAGATTCAGCCATGATTCTTCCGAGTACTACGCGCGTGCGCTTCAGCCTGCCGACAGGGAAAGTCTGGACAAGAAACCAGAGCCCGAGCAATCGGTACCTTCCGAATTCCTCGACTCGTTCATCGCTCGCTCCAGCGAGAAAATGTCGGAGCTCCCCGACCGATCAGTTCACCTCATGGTCACTTCGCCTCCGTACAACGTTGGCAAGGACTACGACGACGATCTGACACACGAGCAATACATGCAACTGATCGGTAACGTTTTGCAAGAGACGTTCCGCGTATTGGTCGACGGCGGACGTGCTTTGGTAAACGTTGCAAATCTTGGTCGAAAGCCGTACATACCGCTTCACGCCTACATCATCGAGCAAGCCGCTCACGTTGGATTCCATATGCGTGGAGAAGTGATCTGGAATAAATCTGCCGGTGCTGGCACTTCCACCGCCTGGGGCAGTTGGATGTCGGCGTCGAACCCTACCCTTCGTGACACCCACGAATACATATTGGTGTTCCAAAAACCTCCGTTCGGTCGAAAAGCGATCGAAGAGCGCGAATCAACGATTACGAGAGACGAATTTCTCGAATTCACGAAGAGCGTTTGGGAATTCGCTCCGCAATCAGCGAAGCAAGTCGGGCATCCTGCGCCGTTCCCAGAGGAACTTCCCCGAAGAGCGATTCAGCTATACACATTTACGAATGAAGTAGTGCTCGATCCGTTTATGGGAACTGGCTCCACAGCCCTAGCCGCCGTGAAGAACGGTCGTCATTTTATTGGGTATGACGTATCGTCTGAATACGTCGAACTCGCCAAGCAACGACTTGAGGCTCACGCTTCAGGCACGAAATTCAAGCCGTCATCGCCGATCAAAACGCCCAAAAAGACCGCCAAGGATTCCGTAAGAAAAAGTGCCAAGGCACTTGGCAAGAAAAAATGACTCGCACACTGACCGAACTTTCCAGCGATGAGCGTGAATCTGTGGTTTCCACGGTTCACAAAGAGGCTGAAGCTTCGGGTTGGTCGCAGCTGAGCAACTCTCGTAAGTCGGCACTCTACTCCGCTTGGGAATCGCAGTTCGATCTTTCGCACGCCACGCTGAAAGACGGAATCATGAAGGGCTTCGATGCCGCTCAGGGAATTCCGAAAAAGGCAGAAGCCGAGATACAAGAAGAGGTCACAAGAATATTCCGACTCGCCGGCATCAATGCGATCGAACAGGCTGCGATGTGGACCGGCAAGGAACGTGCAGATCTTCTAATCGGCTATAGCTCTAAATTCCCAACGCACGTGATCGAGATCGAGCGTGCCGACTCGTGGTCGGAGGGTCTGAGGCAGGCTCTTTGGTATCAGGCGGCAATATTTCAGGCAGAGCGTCGGCATGTACTTCCGGTTCTAATTCTTTTCGGAAACACCACGGCAGATCGTTTCGAGCAGATTCTAGCGACGTGCGATCACAACCACGTGACTCTTAGTACGCACCGACTCGAGTTAGACGGCGAACTGGAAGGCGAATATTCGCTTGGTGCGCTGCTGAACGGTTCAACGCTGGAGTAGCTGCTAATAACGGCGTTTCGGGTAAGTTTCACGCGCCCTATTCCAATCTGGTGAATCTAACTTTCCGTAGTACCAAGCACGCGAACCAATAATCACGATCTAACAGAGAATAAATTTGCTCGAATTTTTCAACCAGTACTCGGCTTTTATAACGATTCCGGGAATCATTGTTCTGATGATTGCGTTGCTGCCGATCAAAGGCAAACGCAAGCAAATTTCTATCTACTCGATCGCGGCAATTGTCGGTTTGTCTGCGGTGCTCATCCTTCGACCCGGTGACAGCAGTGTTGCCACCGAAGCTGAAGCGCAGATAGTAATCACTTCGGGAAGTCCGGTGTTCGTCGAGTTCTTTTCAAACTCGTGCACAGCCTGCTTGGCGTCACAACCTATCGTCCGAAGTCTAGAAAGTGAACTAGATGACGATGTGCAAATCCTCAAACTAAACGTGCAGGATTCACTGGCGTCACAGATGATTCGAGACTACCGGGCGTATCTGACTCCCACATTTGTTGTCATCGGACGTGATGGCGAAATCGTGTGGCGGCAATCTGGCGGATTACTGGATAAAGGCGCAGCACTCGAAGCGCTTGAAGCGGCGTAGTCACCGTGTTCGCTCTAACCGAGTCGAGTTTGAATTTGCTCACGAGAGGGACAGCCGCTTAGACCAGTCGACTCAATGGATATCGCTGAAGCGGTGGCGGCGTAAAGACCAGCTTGAGCAATGGGTTGCCCTTCACTAATGGCGATTGCGAACGCCGCGCCCCAGATGTCTCCCGCACCGGTAAAGTCGACCGGATTCGAATACACCACAGGTACTTCGACCCACGCTCCTTCGTGCCAAATCCGAGAGCCCTTTTCGCCTCGGGTTACACAGATGATGTCGCCGAGATCGAAAAGTTGCTGCTCGGGCAGCGTTTCTATCTCAGATTCTGAAACGACGATGATGTCCCATTTCTTCCCTCGAAACGGAGGCAGTATATCGGCATGTGATATTGCCCCATCAGGTCCCCACCGACGCAGCCAACCTGACGGAATCAAACACGATAATTTTGGATTGAACCAGTTCACGCAGTCGGTTGGAAGTTCGTGCAGCAACGGACCTACGAAGAGAATTTCTGGCTCGGCCCAACCTTCAGGTATCGCCGACTGAGGAATTCGATTCCCTGACGCCATCAATACTTGCGTTCGATCTCCAGAATCGTAGTAGTTGGCGAAAGTAGCGGTGTGCTCGCTTTCGACCACTTTTACATCGATGCCTTCCAAGATTAGGTCGACCGGGTAGTCGTCACCCACAGAGCTGATCACCCCTGTCGAAATATCGTGCTTATGTGCGGTCAGTGCCGCATACGCAGCCGCACCACCGGGTATGTGACTTGTCGGCATTCCACTATCGACGATGTTGACGTCGAACGTTAGGTGACCGAGAGATAGGAACGATGGGGCTGAGGGCATATCGAACTGAGATTACTTTCTGTTGCGAGCGAATAATATGTCGGGGCGGAACGATGAAGTTGAAGATACCACCCGAATCGAAATCTTCTCCGCACAGAAGCTAGTTGCATCGCCAATGCTGGCACAAAGAAATACGCCTGAAGCCACATCACTGCGACTCAGGCGTATTTACTCGATTTCTCAGAAAACGTGCCACTGGCACCTAGTCGTTCGGGAAGATAACTACCCGACGCTGGTTGCCTTCGCCTTCAGATTCGGTACGAACTTCAGGGTGACCAGCGAGAGCCATGTGAACGATTCGACGTTCTGCTGGCGACATAGGTTCGAGACTGTCGTCACGACCGCTTGAAGAGACTCGTCCGGCAGTTCGACGTGCGAGTCGGCGTAGCATTTGAACACGGCGTTCTCGGTAATCTTCGATGTCTATAACAACATAGGCTTTTCGACCGAGCTGGCGGTTAGTGACCATTCGAATCAGGAACTGAAGTGCCTGAAGCGTTTCGCCACGTCGTCCGATCAGCAATCCGGCATCCTGGCCTTCGATTTCGAAAGTCATCGAACCTTCTTCATCGTCCTCACGAATGTAAGTTTCGGCTACAACACCCATTGCTCCGAGGAAGTAGTCGATAAGTTCAGATACGAGCTGTTCAGCTTCTTCGTCTTTTTCACGAATAATCGGCTGAGAATTTTCGTTATTTTGCGGGCGTTCTTGGCGTTGTGCTCGATCTGGTCGATCTTCACGCTGTGGGCGTTCGTCCCGATCTTCTCGCTCCGAACGTGCCCGACCTTCGGGACGTTCGTCACGTCCGTTCGAAGACGAACGACCTTCACCACGACCACCGCGACCGCCTCGGCGACCTCGACGTCCGTTTGCAGGCTTCTCTTCATCAGTAGCAGCTTCTCCCGGTGCTTCAGAGGAAGACTCAGCTTCTGGGCGTTGCTCTTCATCGTTAGTTCGGTTATTGCGACCACGACCGCGTCCTCTGTTCCGATTTCGGCTGCGACTACGGCTGCGTGGTGCCGCCTCTTCAGAATCATTTGATTCTGCCTTAGGAGCAGAATCGGAGGATTCTTCGTTCGAATCAACTTCTCTATCTTCGTCAAAGTCATCGCTAAAGGACGAACGACCATCGCCGAGAAGTGAAATTTCAATCTCAGCGGGTTCGCCACCAAAGCCGAGAATTCCCGACCGGCCGGTGCTAACTACCTTTATTTCGACGTCTTCGAGTTCGGCGTCCAGATCGGCGAGAGCGATTTCTGTCGCTTCGTCGACTGTCTTGCCCGAGTACTTCCGTGCTCTGGTCATCTTCGTCTGACTCCTCAGGATCTGTTGTCGGTGCGCTAACGCCAGCGGCTTCTGCAGCTACCTGAGCTGCTCGTTCCGCTCTGCTGGCATCGGTACCGAGGAAAGATCGTCCGAATAGTTCAATTGGTTGTTTGCCACTGACGTAGTACTGAATTACTACTCCAATGACGTTTGAGAACAGGATATAAATAGCCAGTCCAGCAGGGAATTGCCACGTGAATGCACCGAACATAATCGGCATCATCCAGAGCATCATCTGGTTGGTCTGTTTCTGGCGTGGATCCGTAGATGGGTTCGTGGTCATCTTCTGCTGAAGGAACATAGAAGCACCCACCAAAACTGGTAGTGCGTAGTTCCACGGCAATGCCGCAGCAGAAACGAGATCCACGAGCGATAGCCCCAGGAAATGACTATTGAACGGAACCGCCGCAATTGCCGGGTTCCAGCCGTAGAACAGATCCGAGAGGTTCGCCATGCCTTCTGGTGTAGATGGCATAGTGCGCAAAATTGCCCTGTAGAAACCGATCCAGATTGGCATCTGGATGATCATTGGGCCGAGACAACCGACGGGGCTTACGCCTGCATCTTTGTATAGACCCATCGTTTCCGAAGACATCTTGCGACGATCGTCGCCCTTTTTGCCTTTGTACTTGTCTTGAATCGCCTTCAGTTTTGGCTGAATCGATTGCATTTTCTTCATCTGCCGGGTCTGCCGCACGGTCAGTGGGATCATCGCTAGACGGATGAGAACTGTAAATACGATGATGCTGAGTCCGAAGTTCGAAAACAACAATTGATACAACAACGCAAGGATGTTGATCATCGGTCGCATGATTACTTCTGTCCAGAGCATGCCAAATATTTCCATTAGATGGCCTCCCCTTTAGAAGTAGTGTGGCTTCGGAGAACGATTAGTCGCATCGTCCACCGCCATTCAACTCGACACACCCTCTTTGGGTCGTATCGGCGACTGAGAACCACCTGAGATCACCGTTCAGCGTGTGAACGTAAAGATTTTCGTTGTAGACCAGTGGAGTCGCTTTTACAGGTCCGTCGGTGACGAACACACCAAGCTCTCTACCATCGATAACTGAAATAACCCAAACATTCTCCTCGCCAGACGGCACGGCGAGTGCACGTTCCCTCGTGTCACCGCGTTGGCGATCGAACAGAGTTGGTGAAGATACGATTTGACCTTCTATCGACGACGACCAGTTCTCGGAGCCAGTCGCTTCATCAAGTGCGAAGATAGATCCGTCCAGTGCAGATACGTAAACGACCCCGTTTTCAATGATTGGAGCCGCCCAAACCCACGCTTTGGCGTCAAAGACCCACTCACCGTTCGATGAGTTCACTTCGGATATTTGCGACGATCCTGAGCGAGACGATGCGTTGAGCTTGTAAACATTACTGCCAAGATCCCCGAAGTACAGATTGCCATTCTCGGCATGAATCGGACCAGCGATAGCCCCATCAGCATGGAACGTCCACTTGATCCGATCCTCCGGGATCGCCGAATCATCTACGTTCGATATATCGATGGCGTAGAGCGTTCCTTCCATCGTTCCGATATAGGCAGTTGAGCCATCAACCACAACCCCTGTGAACGAGTTTGCGTCCAGAGGTATTCGCCATTTGGTGATCGAAGAGGCATCGGCTGCAGAATCGATAGCGTAGAAGTAGCCATTAGCGCCGTCTTCTTCTTCACCGAAAGCCGTTGTACCAATAAATATTGTTTCGTCAGATACGCCAATGCTGCCGACGAGCTTGGTGTTTAGCTCAAGACCATTTTGGCCCCAAATGGGTGAGCCGTCAGCGAGATTTAACCCAAACACTTCACCGCTGCAATTGTCACCTTTACACGTGTATCCAACGTTGTAGATGTTTTCGCCGATAACAACAGAGTTGCTGTACATCGCACCAAGACCATCGCCATCGGGGTATCGCCAGCTGCTGTCGAGATTGCCTGATTCTGGGTTAAATCGAACGAGGCGCCCATCGTGGGTGCCCACAAACAGGTGACCGCCTTCCTCAACAGGCCCCGACCAACCACCTTCAGGCGTCAGATCGTTCACACAGGCAACTGCTGCAATCATCACAAGGAAAAGTGCGAGCACAAGTGACAATCGTTTTCGATTGCCAGCGAGGTTTTGTTTAGACATGGATCCGACTTCTGCTTTGCGGATCGTGCCGTTTATTGACGGTGGCGTTTTGAGCCTCCGGATTAGTAGGTAGGTTTGGTTTAGCGTTTATCGCTTTGCCATGACCAGCCCAGATTAGTGTTGTTATTTAGATAATTGCTTTTCCGGGACGGGATCGTAACCCCGCGATCGACCGGGATGACACCGACCGATCCTTCCAAGTGCGAGCCATGATCCGCGAATCGAACCATGAGTCTTGATCGCATTTACTGCGAACTCAGAGCATGTTGGGTCATATCGGCACTGGCCAGGCCAGTACGGCGAGATCGCCAACTTGTAGAACTTTATAAACATGAGAAGGACGTTTCGCATTACACAACCGTCCTTGGCTGCTTCGGAGCGTCCTCGCTTACCTTCACACCAACTCGTTCGATCGTTTTTTTGATCGCTCGATCTAGCTCGGTGAACGGAACATCTGAAGATCCGGGCTTCGCAGTAATCACTACGTCCCAACCCTTAGACACGTTCATATTTGTGAACGTGCTACGGATACGTCGCTTTACGAGATTTCTCGTTACGGCGTTACCAACCCGCTTGCTAACTGCCAACCCGACTCTCAAATAAGATAGATCGTTCGGCTTAGCGACGATGTTCGTGAATTCATTCGACGAACGTCGTCCACGCGCAAAGACGGCGCGGAATTCCGCTGGCCGTCTAATTCGCTGGTTGGTGGGTAGTGACAAAGGACTGGGCTACTTAAACGGTGAGCCGGGTCCTGCCTTTGCCTCGGCGTCGTGCGAGAATTGCACGTCCACCTTTAGTGCTCATACGCGATCGGAAGCCGTGAACGCGTTGACGTCGTCGTGATTTTGGTTGGTAGGTACGCTTTGGCATATTAGTAGTAGGAAGCTTTCAGGATCTCTAATTAGGAACCCTAATTGCGATTTGGCCCGATTTGTTACAGGTGGGTAAAGATTGATTTTAAGTTCGAGAACCAGAGGTGTCAAACGGATTTGAAGGGAATTATTTGCGGACTCAAATCTTGGAGGTCTATTATTAAAGGATTGTTCTCCTGAAATCCAGCAGTGGGAAACAGGTTAAACCTGATCTCACAGAAATAGGCAAAACATGGCAACGACGTCTGAAGCAACGGAAACTACACAGGAAGAACAAGCGATTCTATCGCTGAACGAAGCGTTTCAGACATATGTCCGCCAGATGCCCAAAGATACGAAAAAGGCTGCCCAGCCTGAAATCGCAAAATTTGTCCGCTGGATTGGTCCGACTCGCCTGATCGATACGATCATCCCATCTGAAATCGGTGAGTACAACGAGATTTTTGGTGCTAAGACCGCAACGCGCGATGCCACCGAACGACTCAGTGCAGTGAAGCTTTTCCTCACATTCCTTAAGAAAAAGGAACACATCGAAGTCAACCTTGCACAGCACCTTCGCCTCCGAAAGTCACGAACTGCAGCTTCAAAAGCCATTTCGATGGTCGACTCAACACGGAGTGTCAGCCTGACCCAAAGCGGCTACAACGAAATGACGAAGCAGCTCAAAACGCTGAATGAAGAGCGAGTTCGAATCGTTGAAGACATTCAACGTGCTGCTGCCGATGGTGACGTACGTGAAAATGCACCTCTGGAAGCCGCCCGAGAGGCTCAGGGAATGACTATCGGCAAAATCCGAGAGCTGGAAGCCACCCTGAAAGTGGCCGTCATTATCGATGCAAAATCTCAAGACAGCGGCCGGGTTCATATCGGTTCCAAAGTCGAACTGACCGAGACCACGTCGAACAAGACGGTGAAGTACCAGCTTGTCGAGCCGAATGAAGCGAACCCACTTGCAAGCAAGATATCTATCGTATCGCCGGTTGGATCAGCCATTCTTGGTCATAAGCTCGGCGACGAGGTAAAAGTAAAAACTCCTCGTGGTCAGCAGGTTTACAAGATCAGCAAAACTTCGTAACTGGAGAATCGCATTCGGTGGTTACTTAATAAACGTGAGTTCCACCGACTCTTGTTCTTGTGTGCTAATTTAGTCGCCGGATTATCGCGCTCAATATTCATCCTTACGCCTATGGCGTAGAAAGACGTATCTCTGTTGTTAGAGAGTTTTAACCACTGGCTCATATTCAATGTCGCCCTCGTAGTTCTATTGGTCTTCGACCTACTCATCCTCACTCGCAAAGATCATGAAGTTGGAATGAAAGAAGCCGCATGGCTTACTGTCTTCTGGACGTTCGTGGCTGCCGTAGTTGGAGTTTGGGTATACACCGCTGGTAACAGCCAGCAAGGGCTTGAGTACGTAACCGGCTATGTAGCCGAACGTGCATTGAGTATCGACAACCTCTTCGTCTTTATTGTCATATTTGGTTACTTCAACCTTCCGAAACAGTTCCAGGCAAAGGGTCTGCTGTTCGGAATCGTCGGTGCGCTGCTCGCCAGAGCGTTATTTATTGGTATCGGAGTAGCGGTCATCACCGCCTTCTCATGGTTCCTATTCATCCTTGGCGCCTTCTTGATCTACACCGCCTACAAGCTAGCCTTTGCTGGCGAACAGGAAGTTGATCCAAGCAAGAACATCACCGTACGGCTTGCCAAGAAGTTCATGCCCGTCAGCACGGAATATGACGGAACCAAGTTCTTCACCAAGCTCAACGGTGTTCGAGCAATTACACCGTTCTTGCTTGTGATTCTCGTTCTGGCTACTACCGACGTTGTATTCGCAATCGACTCAATCCCGACGGTATTCGGAATCACTGACGACCCGTTCGTTGTCTGGTCATCTAACGCTATGGCAGTTCTCGGAATGCGACCTCTGTTCTTCCTATTGGTAGGAATGGTTCGATTGTTCCGCTACTTGCAGTACGGTTTGGCAGCAATTCTGGGATTCGTTGGACTCAAGATGATCGTGGAAGAATCATTCCACGACTTCCACGTAATCGGCGAACTCGGTGACATCTATCTCTCATTGGGAGTCATCATCGGAATTCTGGCAGGTAGCGTTCTCATGTCGATGATTCTTCCAAATAATGAAGAAGACGAACATGCTCTCGCAGCAGAATCGGAAGAGTAAGAGTGGTCGTTTCTTCGGGCTGGAAAACGAACTCATCAACCAAAGACCTTGAAGCCGATTTACGAGCTTCCGTAGACGGCGAAGTTCGGTTCGATGCAATATCAAAGCAGATGTATTCCACTGACGCTTCGTTGTATCAGATGGAGCCGGTTGGTGTTGTGATTCCTCGCAATGCCGGCGACGTGCAAGCGGTGCTAGAAATCGCTGGCAAGAACGGTGTTTCGGTACTACCTCGCGGTGGTGGAACTGGACTTTCCGGTCAGACGGTAAATCACGCCGTAGTAATGGACTTTTCGAAGTACATGCACGATGTGATAGAGATTAATCGTGAAGAAAAATGGGTGCGAACCCAGCCCGGAATCACGATCGACGAACTGAACCGCCAGCTCAAATTTTCTGGACTATTCTTCACGCCCGACCCCAGCACATCGAGCCGCGCAAACGTTGGTGGTGCGATGGGCAACAACTCGTGTGGATCGCACTCGATCATCTACGGCAAAACCGTCGATCACGTGTTGGAAATGGACGTAACACTCTCTGACGGTTCACAAACGAACTTTGGAATGCGTGATGCTGCTGCGCTAAAAGGCCTGCTGGCAAAGCAGGGTCTCGAAGGCGATATTTACCGGGGCGTAACTGAGATTTCAGCACGAGCAGCCGGACTTGTCGAATCTAAATTTCCAAAAATTCTTCGTCGGGTTGGTGGATACAACATCGACCGCACACAAGACCCGTCGGCACTCAACCTCACTCAGGTGATGGTCGGTTCCGAGGGCACTCTTGCAGCGGTTACCGCTACAAAGCTAAACCTTGTTTCGATTCCGAAACACAAGGTTCTTGGGGTTGTACATTTCAATGGCCTGATCGAGGCTATGGAAGCTACAGTTGCGATCATTGAAGAGTCGCCAGCTGCTGTTGAGCATGTCGGCGAAATGATTATCAAGCAGGCACGTCGTTCGCTGGGGTTCTCTCGTGCAATCAGCTTTCTTCAGGGTGAACCAACCGACATTCTCGTAGTTGAGTTCAGCGGCGACGACGAGGCCGAAGTACGTTCACGGCTCGACAATATGGTCGAGAAACTCGATCGTATGAAACTCGGATTTACCACCACCAAGCTCTACACCACTGCACAACAAAATGAAGTTACCGAGTTCAGGCGTGCCAATCTTGGCTTGCTGATGAACGTCGATGGCCCAGCTAAACCTCTTGCATTCGTCGAAGACACCGCAGTTTCGCCAGAAAAACTTCCCGAATATGTGAAGCGATTCGACGAAGTTGTGAAGAGCCACGGTACCGAGGCCGGATACTACGGTCATGCCAGCGTCGGTTGCCTTCATATTCGCCCTCTGATCAATATCAAAACCCGCGATGGCATGGAAAAAATGGAGGCGATAGGTACTGATATCGCTGAACTAGTCCAAGAGTTCGATGGTGCATACTCGGGCGAGCACGGTGATGGCATCGTTCGAGGATTTTTCACGGAAAAGCTGTTCGGATCTGAGCTAACCCAGGCGTTCAGAGAAGTGAAAACTGCCTTCGATCCGAGCGGGATCATGAACCCCGGCAAGATTTTCGATACTCCCGATATCAAAGAGAATCTCCGTTTCGGCGACACCTACCGAACGATTGAGATTCAAACCCGCCTCGATTTCAAAAAAGAGGGTAGTTTCGCCGCCGCTGTCGAAATGTGCAACGGTGTGGGCGCATGCCGGAAGGTTCACGCCGGCGCTATGTGCCCTTCGTACATGGCAACCCGAGAGGAAAAACACACTACTCGTGGGCGTGCGAATGCGCTGCGGGGAGTTCTTTCAGGATCGCTGCCAGCGGAAAGCTTTAGCTCGAAGAACATGATGGACGTGCTCGATCTTTGTCTTGGGTGTAAATCGTGCAAATCTGAGTGTCCGTCGAACGTCGACATGGCGAAGATCAAGTACGAATATCTGTATCAGTACTACAAGACTCGCAAGATTCCGTTGAGCTCGAAACTCGTAGCCGATATCCACAGAATGAGTTCGATTTCGGCACCTGTGGCTCCGATAGCCAACGTTGTTACTCGTTCACTGCCGGTACGGTTGTTGTTCGAAAAGGTCGCAGGGTTCGATCGCTCCCGTCCTTCACCGAAAGTAGTTCGCAACACTTTCCAAAAGTGGTTCTCGAAGCACAAGCCGCAAAGCACGAATTCACGCGGCAAGATCGTTCTATTCCACGATACGTTCATGAACTTCAACCACCCGACTATCGGAATGTCGGCAACCCGAGTGCTCGAAGCACTTGGCTTTGAAGTTGTTGTGTTGAACGAGCGCAAGTGCTGTGGACGACCGATGATTTCTAAAGGTCTACTCGATCAAGCCGGCGAAAACGCTCGACACAACGTCGATCTTCTCTACCCACACGTTCAAAACGGCGTGAAAATCGTTGGCTGTGAAGCTAGCTGTGTTTCAGCAATGACCGACGATTGGCCCGACCTGCTGAACGGTGATGACAAGGCGAAACAGGTCGCATCTTCAGTGGTTACGATCGAGGAATTGCTCGTAGAAACCACAGGCGATGACGGCCAGCAGATCGCGTGGACCGATCTTGAAAAGCAGGTGAAGTTTTTCGGTCACTGTCACCAGCGTGCTCTCACAGGAACCAAGAGCTCGATGGCTGCTTTGAATCTGCCGCCTAACTTCGAAGCATCGGAAATTTCAGCCGGTTGCTGCGGTATGGCAGGGTCGTTCGGGTACGAGAAGAGCCACATCGAAGTCGCAACGGCAGCGGGCGAAGATCGTTTGTTCCCGGCAATTCGCGAAGCGAACGCCGATACCGAGATTGCCACTTCAGGCGTTTCGTGTCGAGAACAGATCGGGTTCAACACCCCTCGAGAATCTCGCCACGTCGTCGAGATCCTCGCCGACGCCCTGTTCGATTAATCTGCACCAGTAACCGCCGCCAAACCGTTTAGCTATTCGAAAAATGGAACGGTGTAAGCGGCCGATGGCATGAGGTAGACCGTTGGTTCGGTTCGTCCTATGTCGGCCATATCAGCGAACGCTTTAACCACAGCATCTTCGAGAGATTCCGTGGTTCGCCCCCGCATCGTGCCCACTTCATCGTCGGTCATCTCGGTCACAACGTAGGTGATAGGTGCCTTCTGAATGGTCGAAAGCGCTGTCTGACCGTTGATCTCGCTCTCTTTGCGTAACTCGGCAATTATTGCTTCCCTGCTACCGAGTTTGAGCCACTTGGCGAACTGATCACCTCCAAGCCCTTCTGGGCACGGGGCTAACAGAATAATTCGACCGTCAGGTTTTACTGCCTGATAGGCGTTGAATAGAGCTTTGTGGGTTTGAACAAAATTCTGGGTTGACGGAGAAGCTGCGATTACGATGTCGGCCTGTTCGGATATATCTATAGCGAACTGCTTGTGGGCCAGCTTTGTTGCTTCAAGATGAGCCGTTTCGAGTTCACCAGCAAACACCGCTGCGATTTCACTGTCACGGTTGAGGACTGTATTGACGATATAGTCGACATGGCTCTGCTGAGTTGCTTCGAGCATATCTTCTGCGACTGGGTTGCCTTCGAGCCCACCAATTCTTACGTCGGGGTCGATTTCGTCTTCAGTGGGATGAAGATTCATCGAGTGATTGCTGGCGATAGATGTAATCGACGCCACCCCAGGAACAATCGATTTTCGCCCACCTCCATAGCCGCCAAAGTAGTGCAGCACTACCGCACCCGTGGCGATTATTCGATCGGCTTCGTGCACCCGCCTGTTCAGATGAACCTTCGTGCCGCGGCTTGTTGTTCCGGTGTAGACCAAATTATCTTCATCACGCGGATCGTGCGAATACGCCTGGTTCTTGAAGCGTTCGTAGATGCTGTCGCCGAGAATTTTCCGCTCTTCGTCGGGCGTCGGACCACGGTGGGTGCCAGTAGCGTAAATGAACGATATATCAACCTCGGCAATTCCAGATTCTAAAAGCCCATCGACAAGCACAGGCAGTACCTTCTCGATGCGGGTAGTTCTAAACGAATCGGGCACGACGATGGCGACGGTTTCACCTGGGTTCACGATTTCGAATATGTTCTTTTCTAGACCGATAGGGTGCTGGATAGCGCCTCGGATCGCGCTGTCTTGGTTTTCAAGTCCGGCAGTATCGGCAACGTCCAAAGTGCCAAGCAATTTCCCGGCCGGAAGAACTGCGTGAATCATCTCGGCACCGTATGGAATATCGATTTCTATCTTGGTCATCTACGGGCATTATCCTTACGTGATTTCAAACAGTCGAGCACCTAGTAAATGCTCGGCAGATACCGCTTACCCTACTCTGCCATTCAATCGGTAGCTATTCACAAGTGACCTGTGATGTTTTCGTAGCATCCGAAATTCGTCTTCGTCCTCAGTCGTCTCGATCAAAGACTTTACTGTCCGCAAGCGGTACACTTTCGCCATCAAATTAGTCAGTCTGATTTTTAGATCGTTGATGGCGTTTTCCGACGTTGTTTACGTTCAACTAAAGTAGGGAGCATCACTGTGGCAACTAAAAATGGGACGTCCGCAAAGCTAACCGAACCGCTATTCGGATCGGCAGAAAACGCACGAATGACGGGAACGGGTCCTTCGATATGGCTCGCTGGCGACCCCGAAGATCTTCCTGAATGGCTCGATGCGGGAGCTGCAGGAATTGTTACCAACACAGTCGTGCTAAATGACATGGTGAAGAAGTACGGGCAGATCACCGAGGTAACCAAAAGATATCTCGATATTACCGACAAGCCAGTTGTAATCGAAATCGATGGGCACTCAACTCAAGAGCTGCTTGACGTTGGTGAAGTGTTCACCAAAATGTCCGATCAGATCATCTTGAAAATCCCTGCTACAACCTATGCTCTTGGTGCGTTTTCAGAACTGAAGAAGGCTGGTGTTCCGACTTTCTGCACAACGGTATTTACGCTGAATCAGGCTGCTGCAGTTGCTCAGGCAGGTGTAACTCACGTACTCCCATTCTGTGAGCCTTTCAATGATGTTGGTGGCGACCCAACAAAGCTAATTCGCGACTGTCGTGAGATGTTCGATGGTTGGGCAGATAGGCCGTTTATCACAGCTGCGCTTGTGCGTTCAATCGAGACGGCAGATGCGGCTCTTCGTGATGGAGTCGACGGAATAATCGTGTTCTGGCCTGTGTTCCGAGACATGATGAAGAACCACTTGACCGACGAATGGAACAACACCTTTTTAGGCGAGTGGAATTCGATGAACGAAGCGGGTCTATTGAAAGACCTTCCTGTTCAATCGCACTAGAAACCAGTTATCTGGATTAAATATAGAAAGGGCATCCTCCGGCCGGGTTGGAGGATGCCCTTTCTATTAGGTAGGACTTCGGACCGCCCCGTCAGCGAAAATACTGAGGGGTTATAGCGTTTAAGCTCCCGGGGCGGGCCATTGGCCATCGCACCCCATGTTGTCCGGCCGGGACGAACAAGGGCACTGCATATACACACTGATGAGAAATGAACTTTGTTAGTTCATGTTCATCACTGCACGCAGTCCGGGAGGGACTGAACGCTGGATCGTAAGTGGCGCTCCTGATTTCGGAGACATCTCAAGCACAAATCTTGTACTTTTGACTACTAGGAAATCGGCGCTAGTTAGACCAGTGGCTCCACCGCCATTAGCTGAACTGCCATCTGTGTAGGCAATAGAGCCAGTATTACTGGTCGATACCGCTGTTATTCGATCCATGAGCCAGACCGTTACTTCAGCTTTTTCGCCATCTTCTAGAAGTTGATCGCCATTGTTGGTCCCGATAAATTTCGTCGACCATGGAACATCACTCAAACGTTGATTTTCATCAGCATACGAAACGATTGTCGCAGCAGTACTGCCGCTGACGATGTCGGGATCGGTGCCCGAGTCGTCCCACGTATATGGTGCTGTCAGATCGACTGGTTCACCAGCGAGTGAGTTTTGCACCACAAAGACGATTTTATGAACAGCACGCGTGCTGCCTACATATCCAGAGAATGCGAACGCTGAGCCTGCTTGACGCAGCCCGGTTCGAGTCTCTTTCAGACCCGCATGGATCGTCTGCTTGTTGGCTTCTGAAGAGAAGACACCTGCAGAAAGAATCGTGAATGCGAACACTGAAGCCACAACCACGAAAGCAATTAGAACGATCGCTGTTTCAAGACCCGTGATGCCTTTTTGGCTACGGGATCCTTTCAGGACCATATTAGTACCCCTTACTATTTCCGCTCGACCTATGCGAGTACAACGAGAACCCCCTCGTTGTATTTATAGATCGCCCACTCGTTTTTATTTGAGTGCTGGCCGGGCGGATAAGTTCCACTATGTCGTTACACCACCATGGGAACATCGTGGAAACTACCTACTGGTATCCGGGAAACGCGGTAATTAGCAACACCTATCGAGTACCCGTAAAGACGCAGTCCGCAGTGGACACCTGCGCCCATAACAAGTTCATGTCAGGTAGTTCAATCCCTAATTAGCGAAGCGAAAAGGCTCATAAGGCTTGCATGTGGGAGCAAGGACTGGGAAACGGTTGATTGAACAAAGTTACGATACGTGCACTGGTATGCCCCCACGCTAAAAGTTCGAGTGGGGGTGAGTACAAGCGACCATTGGGGGTTCGAGTTTCGTCTAGCTGCGAAGAATCTCGTTCAGGCGCTCAGCGATGATGATCTCTTCGCCGTCCTGAACATTGACCATAACGATGCTGATCTCTTTCTTACTGCCACCACCGCCAACGAATATGCCGGGGTCGCCAGCCTCGAGTAGGGCTTTGATCTCATCGGGCGACGGTCCAGAGAAATCGTCATCGAAGTAGAGCACAGGTTGCGGTCCTTGCCGTTTCGCTGGATCATCTTCGAGCTCAACTCGCAATCCAGGTATACCGGTCAGACGTTCAGAAACGAATTCGGCTTTCGACTGCCAGCCTTCCCATTCAGCGCCTTCGTCTGAATCGGTGAATAGCTGCAACGCTGTGACTAGGCCAATGATGTTTTCTTTAGAAACCTTCATAGGGCGACCAATAGCAGCAACAGATGAATCGAGATTCAGCGAATTCATCACGACAGCTTCCATTAGATCTGCCTTACCGGCGAGTACGCCAGCAGACTGAGGCCCGCCAATTCCCTTGCCACCGCTAAACGCGACCATGTCGGCACCCATCTTGTGGAATTTCGAGAGATTTGAACGAGGTGGTACTTCGGCAGCTGCATCGACGATCACAGGTACACCATGTTCGTGCGCTACCCGAATCGTCTCTTCCAGTCCAATACCTTGCGGAAGGAAAGGTGCGACAACATACGCAATGCACGCGGTGTTCTCGTTGATAGCTTCTTCGAGATCGGCTGCTGTTACAGATTCCACCGCGCCATATTCAACCAACGTCGCTCCAGCGGTTACGAACGCCTTGTCGTAGCGATTACGCTGGCCTTTGAACAATATGACTTCGTTCTTCATGCCCGTCGTATCTGGCAATTGCTCAGCGTTCTCTTCACTCTGCCCAGTCATACAAGCAGCAACCATCAACACCTGTGCCGCCGAGCATCCAGCAGTAACCAATCCCCGTTCAGCTCCGCACGACCGAGCGACGACTTCTCCGGCAGCGAGGTTTAACTTCTTAACATCTACAAACGAGCTAGCCGCGTCGTCCATAGCCTGCAAAACTTCGGGCCGCATGATCGATCCACCGAGAGCGGTCACCCAACTCTGAGCGTTGATGATAGGAGCGATACCGAGTTTCTTATACACCTCGGGCCAAACACGATCGGTCATGCGGATTCTCCAGTTCGTTATCTAAGAACGCCAAAATGGTTGTAAGCAAGTTTGTACTTGCCGAACGCGGCGGAATTCTACAGACAATTTTTAGAGTTCGCGTCGGAACCTAGGGCTAAGCTCCGAGAATATCAATCGCACGCTCACGAAGCTGACCACAGCCCGCGTTGATGTCGATGCCTTTTTCCATACGTATGGTCGACGGGATTCCGTACTGTTTCAGACCACCTTGGAAGTCCTTCGCAGCCGTGAGATCAGTGCGTTCGAACGGTCCTTCTTTGGTCGGATTCACAGGAATCAGATTCACATGGCAGTGCAGACCATTGAGGAGCCGCCCTAGTTTCTGGGCTTGCTCCACTGAATCATTCTGCTCTTTCAGCAGCACGTACTCGAAGAAAATCCGTCGACCAGTGGCATCAGCGTATTTGTGGCAAGCACGTATCAACTCTTCTACTGGATAGCGTTTGTTGATAGGCATAGTCTGCGATCGAGTCGCATTGTCTGGCGCATGAAGTGAAATAGCCAGGTTGATCTGAAGTTCTTCTTCTGCCAGCTGAAGAATCTGGGGAACCAAACCAACAGTCGAGACGGTGATGTGTCGAGCGCCAATGTTAAGGCCTTGGCCGTCATTGAGCACTCGTATCGCAGCTACAACGTTCCTGTAGTTGGCAAGAGGCTCGCCCATGCCCATGAAAACTACGTTTGTGACGCCCTGAATATCGCCCTTGCTTCGCTTTCCATCGGCCATCTGGGCTTCATCTTCGGCACGAGCAACACGTTGCATCTCGATCACCTGAGCGACAATTTCGCCTACGGTGAGATTGCGGCGGAAGCCCTGCTGACCAGTTGCACAGAATGTACAACCAAGCGCACAGCCAGCCTGAGTCGATATACAAGCAGTTTTACGATTTCGGCGATGACCGTCGGTTTCGTATCGCATCAAAACGGTCTCGATCAACTCGCCGTCGTGGAGCTTGTACAACGCCTTGCTGGTCGTTTTGTCGGCCGAAGTAAGAAACATCGCCTGCTCAAGAGCTGAGAAGGTGTAGGTCTCTTTCAGCTTTTCTCTGAAAGGTTTGCTCAGAGTCGACATCTCATCAAAGCTACCCAAGGTTTCGTGGTAGATCGCACGCCAAACCTGATCGGCGCGGAATTTCTTCTCGCCCATTTCGATCAAAGTCGAAGTTAGACGATCACGTGAAAGATCGAGAATGGATGGGAGCGTGGCTGAAGCAATAGAAGCCTTTTCAGCCGTCGGCTCGGGCGAAGTGGACGGAGGAGTTGTCATCGGGAAGATATATCTAGAACAGGTAAACGTTAAGTTTAGCAACGGACAGCGCGAATGGGCGCATCACACCGGAACCTACGTTACCCAAACTCGGGGTGTGACTTCAAATCGACCTGAATCGACCGAACCAAATGCGGAAGCACCTTTGAAGAATGGGCTATGGTGAGGCTAATCGTCAGAGCCGGATCGATGCATGCGAGGAACCAAATTCCATTTGGTGAGCACATTTGCTGTGACAGATGATTGATCAATCTATGTCATCAAAATTCTTTCATTCTGTTAACGTTGCGCCACTACCATTCAGTCTCATGGAAAATAACGAAATTTGATCAGGCTCACTAGTGGAGTGACCAATGGCCCTCAATGAAACCGACCTTCTATCTCAGGCAGGATCGGTAGAAAATATTCTCAGATTCGATGACATCGAACCGGTCCTCGAATCGAACGATCTATCGGTTGCTTACGGCGATCAAACTGCCGTCAGCGACGTATCGCTTCAGGTACCAAAGAACAGCGTCGTGTCACTAATCGGTCCTTCCGGCTGTGGCAAGAGCACGCTGCTCCGCTGCTTCAATCGTATGAACGATCTGATTCCGAGCGCGTCGGTCAAAGGCACAGTTAATTTCGCTGGCCAAAACATTTATGGTTCCGAAGTCGACCCGACCGAAATTCGATTCCGCATCGGAATGGTGTTCCAACGTCCGAATCCGTTCCCAAAGAGCATCTATGAAAACGTGGCGTTCGGCCCGCGAATCAACGGTATGACCGATGATCTCGACGAGTTGGTCGAGACTTCGCTCCGTCGAGCAGCTGTTTGGGATGAAGTGAAAGACCGACTAAACGACAGTGGGCTCAGTGTTTCGGGTGGTCAGCAACAGCGAATTTGCATCGCAAGAGCACTCGCCGTAAACCCTGAGATCGTTCTCATGGACGAACCAGCGTCAGCTCTCGACCCAATTTCAACACAGGCTATCGAACAGCTAATTCAAGAACTCTCCAACGAAGTCACTATCATCATCGTCACCCACAATATGCAGCAGGCGACTCGGATTTCCGACTACGCCGCCGTGATGATGGCTGGTGAAGAGCGAATTGGACGGATGATTGAATATGGTACTAACGAGCAAGTGTTCGGTAACCCGAAAGACGAACGAACCGAAGCATACGTAACGGGTCGAATCGGATAGTCCAGCATTCCGTCCTCACTGTTCATCAAAGGTATACAGTAGCGATCATGAACGAACAACAGAGCAATATTTTATCTATCGGTCGGCAAGAGTTCGACCGAGAACTTGGCAGGCTTGAAGCCGAGCTAATTTTGATGAGTGGACTCGTCGAAAAGGCGATTTTTGATGCTCTTCAGGCTCTCAAAAATCGCGACATCGACAGGTCGCAGAAGGTCATCAACGAAGACGACCACATCGACAAGACCGAACTTGAGATCGAACGATACTGCATCGAACTGATACGGAGAGAGTCGCCCATGGCTGGCGACTTGCGACGCATCGTTGCGAGTCTACAAATCGCCGGCGAACTTGAGCGAATTGGTGACTATGCCGAGGGCATCGCAAAAATCAGTATCAACATGGGCAGCCAGCCACCGCTCAAGGAACTTATCGACATCCCGCGCATGGGCGATATGGCAGTCAGCATGCTAAAACGGTCACTCGAAGCATTCATCAGCCGAGATGAAGACTTTGTTCGAACCATCGTCGTAGAACTCGAATCGGAAGACGATGAAGTAGACGATCTCTACACCAAGGTTCAAGGCGACCTCATGGAACTCGTGAAGAGCGACCCCGATAACGCAGAGCGCGCTACATACTTAATGTGGGTAGCTCACAACGTTGAGCGAGTCGCCGATCGGGCGATGAACATTGCCGAACGTGCACTCTTCCAGGCAACTGGTCAGTTAGTTAGCGGAACGACGACGATCGATACGAACGTCGAGTAAGTTCCGGCCACCCGTCTCGTATTTTTCGCTTGAACTATCCGAATAAAGCCGCGCCAGCAATCGACACAAATGACGTGTCTTCCTCATCTGCCTGACATTGCTGGTAACCGATCCAAGTACCAATCGTTGTATCTGCTGCCCACATGGTCATGTAGATCGGTGCAAAACCGCAGATCCTGTTGCGATCGTCGTTATTCCTGATCGCTTCGAAGAACCTTCTTCGGCTACCACTCACAATCGCCTCCAACAGTACCGCGTCCTCTTCCTCTACTCGCCGTCGATCTTCAGAATCTTTGGGCATCAACTCATCTTCGCCAAAGGCAGGACCAACGTGTGAAAGATCGGCTGCGGCAATGAACATAGTCCGACGCTCACCCGCTACGTCCTGAAGCAGTCTAATAACCCGACCGATCTCTGGATGATCGTCGATGTTTGGGCTACCGCCCTCCAGCAATCCGCCGAACGATCCGCAAAGTATCGGCAGCATTTTTGCGTTCGAGCTGCCTATCGCCCGATGGAGCCAGACTGTCGCAAGCTCTATCGAGTGTTCATTTGCGTGATTGAACTCATCGGCAAACGGGTGGTCGTCAACTGTGCGGTCAGAAGACAAAATCCGTGATATTTCATCGACCAGCTCAGTGTCAGTCTCCAACATGCCCAAAGGAGTTCGGTAATCCTGCTTGGTGAGCGTTAGTCTGGGGCCTTCACCGTTGTGATCTGTACCGAATACGACGAACAGTTCAACATCCTGAAGCTGATCGCGCACTTGCTCCCAGATCATTCCGTAACTATCGCCACCGCGTTCGAAATCTATATGTGGTGAAACTATCCCTTTGAGTTCGACATCAACATCAGCGGGCAGATCATCATCTGCCATCGAATCGTCGTTCATGTACGGAAATGCGAAGCCGTCGAGATAGCCTCGAAGGTCGGCTGTATCTGATGGATAAGCTAGATCAGCCAGAGCGGGCGTTCGTTCTGGAGCACTCCGGTACTCGTCGAGACGTTGCTCTATTTCAACAGAATACTTTCCGTTCGAAAGCAACAACATGTCGTCGAGTCGATTCATCAGTTCATCGAGGGTTTCTCGTGGCACAGATGGCGCACCTCCACTAATCGCAGCTTTCGTGATTTCATTCAGCGTGTTCGTCCCGTCGACACCCTGAAGATATAAACCCAGTGGAGCAGGAACCATCAGCGACTGGTCATTAAGTCGGCGAAGGTCCTTTAACAAGAAGTAGTCGGTCCCCTCGTGGGTGACGCGACTTACTTCTAACGGTCGTAACTTTGGGCGATCGGGAAGATTTGATTCCGAGGTCATTCAGACAGTCTATCTGGAGATTACCGTTGAATATTTCGAACCGGAATTATCCAAGCAATCGAATTAGTTAACTCCGAATTTACCAGATCTTCCGATCAACAGCTTAGGAAACGGTGTTCGCTCACGGAAAAGCGAACGCTCTGCAAGCTCGCTAAGTGAAATGATCGGGCCATCGTCTTCTTCCGTCGCTGGTATTGGAGCTGCGCCGCCCCGTTGCACGATTCGATGAACTGTTCGAGTACTAATACCAAATCGCTCAGAAATTTCAGCTACTGAAACACGCTCTTCACGTAGTCGGAAGATTTCATCATCACGAGTTCGGCGACTCTCGCTCTGCAACCAGCTCGGATCATCGTACTTACATAACGCCAAAGGGCAATCTAAGCAGCTAGCCGCGGCATCACAGCCATCGTCTTTGTACCGCGTGTTTTCTGGCAATGTGTCAGACCGAACAGGAGCCAGAATATCTGTGTAACCGAAGTTCAGCGGGTTTGAAGGACCAACCGTCATGACCATAAAAGAAGTCTCCGAATTGACCGAAAATGAAGCGGCCAGAAATGATTAGCTGAAATGAACTCAGACAGCCGCCGAAGCGGACCAGTTCAATTGACGTGAAAAATGGATACCGCCGGATCTACCCGACAGGTTTTTTGTCCGTTCTCTCTTGAATACCGAACCTGCGTACTCAGACCCCGGGCTATTCGGTACACCGAACATCACAGTGGTCATTCCAATAGAAGCAACTCGCGGGCTCACCCGTTGGTCGTACCAAGAAGAGCTGATTTTGTGCGCAGCCACTATCTCGATAAGCATGTCGGGCGACGGACTGCGGTCCATCACTGGCATATCGACACTTACAAACAAGTGCCTAGCGCTGCCCACACGAATAGATCGGGGGCCGTCCGGATGCCAGTCTTCGCTTGCTCCAGAACCCTGAAAGCCCTTCACGAGAGCGAGCATTGCTGGGTAGGTGTCGTCTTGAAACGAAGGAGAAACCGTGGCTGAAACAGAACCTTCGTTCCGGTTCATGAATAGCAACAGCATTCGAAGCCGAGTCGAAAATTCCTGCACGTTCTCACCCTTGGCGAGATCTACAGTGATGATCTTCGATTCGTTGGTTTCGCTGCGATCAGTCACGTTCTGAACAATCTGAGCAAGTGCGATATTGAGATCGTCACTGGCGGCAACAGCCTTCGAACCAGTTGATAAAGAAACTGGCGAAATCGCGCCGGACCGATTCGAATCCTCAACACCCATATCTATTTCTGGTGAAATTACTGCCGTAGCTGCTGGACTCATCTTGACCTCTTCAAACTTACTTTTGATCGTTTTATCAGAACGACTGTTCTATTATCGAACATTTGTTCTATTTAAGTCAAGTGGCGTGGCGCGGCTGATAGTCGCGGTCGTCGCCCGGCGCAGTCTCGTTAGTCGCGCTCGTCGTCGGACGACTCAGTCACGCGTCGCAGTCTCCCCCTCTAACTCCCCCACTCTGGGGGAGGACAGTTGTTGACCGTGAACGCATTCAGAACTACGTTGAGTCGTGCACCGAGCAGCGATCTCGACGTATCTCGGCAAACGACCCGCAATACAGGATTACAACCTTCACATGAACGCAGAAATCGTCTCCATAGGCTCGGAACTCCTACTCGGCCAGATCGTCGACACGAACGCATCTTGGATTGCGCAGAGGCTCGCCGAAAGCGGTGTGAACCTGTTCTACAAAACGACCGTCGGAGATAACCTCGACCGCATGGTCGACACCCTCGATCGAGCACTCGACAGATCCGACGTTGTAATCACAGGCGGAGGCATCGGCCCGACTCAAGACGATCTAACCCGAGAGGCAATCGCCAAAGTGACAGGACGCGAAGTCGTTACTGATCCCGAATCGCTTGAAGAACTTCGAGAGCGATTCCAGAAGCGCGGATTCATCCTCACAAAGAACAACGAACGCCAAGCCCAAATCCCGAGCGGCGCCATCGTGGTGAAAAACCCGAATGGCACGGCTCCCGCATTTATAGTCGAAACCGAACGAGGCGTAACGATCAGCCTCCCCGGCGTACCGTTCGAAATGAAATGGCTCGTTGAGAACGAAGTGATTCCTTACCTTCGCGAAAAATACAGCCTCACTCAAATGATCCACTACCGAGTGCTGAAAGTCGCTGATATCGGAGAAAGCGCAGTCGATGATCGCATTGGCCACCTGATCGCCGATTCGAAAAACCCGACCGTTGGAGTACTCGCCCATCCTGGCCAAGTAGACGTTCGAATCGCTGCTCTCGCTGAAAATATCGACGAAGCAAACGCACTAATCGATGCAGTCGATGTCGAAGTGCGCAAATTACTGGGCGACAACATATTTGCTGTAGATGACGCAACAATCGAATCTGTAGTTGGCGAACTTCTCGCCAGCAAAAACGCTACTGTCGCAACTTGTGAAGATCTCAGTGGTGGGTCGGTCGCATCAGCTATCCAAAAAGCAGCAGATTCCGCGTTTTTGCAGAGTTCTATCGTAAATTCGAACGAAGCTCTGGAAAAGATAGCTCGATCTGGCGGCGAAACGCCTCCGTTTGCCGACGGTGCCGAGCGAGCAGCAGCTCTTGCACGATCAATAAGAAAAACAGCTGGAGCCACTTACGGAATCGCCGTTCACGGCACCGAAGAAGGCGATCAGCGAACTGAAAATCTGGGCAAAGGCGAAACGTACATCGTAGTATCCGGCCCCGACGGCGAACGAACCAGGCACGTTCGTTCCGCTGGTCGAGGTGGACCCGACAGGCAACGCGCTGCAATGGGGGCATTGAGCTTGTTCAGGCGTGAATTGCTCGGTTTGACCGAGTAAACCCGCAGAGTCTCCTCACCTAACTCACAGCGAACTGTAAGGAAACATAGGTAAAAAGGACCTAATTAGGGAAATACAGCGGTAACGATTCGGATTTAAACTAAATTCAGTTGTGGCACGGCACCGTATATTTGCCAGCCTGTTTTTATGCCCTGATTGGGATGGAGAACTCCGAGATGTTTCGCCAAAAGACCGTGATATTCCTAGCGATAGCCGCATTGATGGCTGTTGTGATCGCATGTAGCAGCAGTCCCAAACCTACTGCTAGTCCCGTTCCGCCAACCGACGTTCCAGTACCAACCGCAACTGCCACGCCCGTACCTGTAGCCCCGATAGAGATCGACCCAATCACCGATCCTGTTGGTTTCCTTAGTATGTTGCCTGCCGATGAGGCTACATGTGCAATTGATGCTGTTGGCGGTCGAGATCGTGTGATCGCCATGATGTCATCGAGTCTCGGCGACGATCGCCTAACCGTCGCTGAGGCCAACGCCCTCGACAACTGCCTTAGTGAAGATACCGTCAACGCTATATTCATAGGTCAACTATCTCGGGAAGCCGGGGGACTTAGCGACGACACTATCGTCTGTATCGGCGAGCAGATCGGTGGAATGTCGGCAGCAGGGCTCTTCCTCGAAGAGCCAGCAGCAGATGTCATCATCAGTTCTCTCAAGGGCGTCTTCTGTCTCGCTAGCGACGAACGAGCCCGCATTTCTGCGAGCGAAGCTGCTTACGGATTCGGCGAATTAGGCGGAATCGATGCACTCGAGTGCGTTGTGAATGGCGTTGGACCTACTGGTCTTACCGATCTAGTCGACGTCTTCTCGGGTGAGGAATACGATTTCGAAGCTCTCGGTGATCTCTTCCCGCTGATGATCGAATGTGGAGCGGTAGACGATTCAGAGTTTGAAGAGCTTGGTGTGTCTGCCGATCAAATCGGTTGTGTGCTGGGCGAACTTGGTGAAGACGGCCTGGCACTATTCGACCAGGCAGCGGGAGAACCTGACCTTTCGGACTTGGGTGCGCTACTCGGGACACTTTCGAACTGCGGAATCGAACTTGATGATCTGATGGGAGCATCGGAACTGCCGATCAATCCGGGTGATTTGATTGACCCTGTGATCATTCCAACGGTTCAACTCGAATTGCCTGAAGACCTCGCAGACGTCGAGCTTCCGTTCACGGAAGAGCAGATCATTTGCCTCTCGACGGAGCTAGGTGAAGATCAAATCGCCAACTTACTCGAAGGCGGAGCACCCGATCTCAGCCTCTTCTCCGCACTATCGAAGTGCGAAGTAGACCTGAGCGTATTGCTCGGGGGCTAAAAAGTTCACACTCGTCGTAGCGCGGATTAATTCGGGTAAGCCGAAAAGATTCGCGTTACGATGATGGGCATTGATGCCGCCAGTAATATAGCGATCACTAATCGCATGGTGACCGCGCTCACCCTGCCCGTTTGCTTTGCGCCGATAAAGCTTCCGATCATGCCGGTGATTCCCATTACAACGAGCACCGATACGTCAAAGTTCATGTTCACGGCATGCCCCAGAAATCCAAATACTCCGGCGAGAACGCTAATGGCGTTGTTTGTGCCTACTGCGTAACGAGGTCCCATGCGGAGCACGTTGATCAAAACTGGAATTCGCAAAAACGCTAGAACAAGCCCGGATGCTCCGGCAGCAATGCCGATAAACAAACCGATCACGCCGTACAAAGTCTGGGACCGAAACTTCAGCGAGATGCCGTGCGATGTGGCATCTATGGAATTTATGGTGCCATCAGCTACTGCTCTACGTGCGACGCGGCGGGCGGTGCGCCATTGCCAAAATGTTGTAGCCGCGGAAATCGCCTGAAGAACACCGATACCTGTGAGCAAAACCCACACTCGAACGCTATCGGCAAACAAGCCACCTAACAACGATCCGATAATTGTCGGCAGCCCGATTACCAGCACTACACGACCTATAACTCTGCCTTCACGCCAGTGCGGCCACGATGCGGCGGTGCCACCGAGTATTGATACTCCAAGATTCGTTCCCGCCGCCACGAGCGGATTGAATCCCATCAGCAACAATACGGGATACCGAATGGCGCCCAACGCGAGCCCGACCATCCCCGCGAATATTCCCAGTGCAAAGGTGAATATGCCAAGAATAATCAGCTGACCGAGCGATGCATCCAGCGAAAACAGATCAATCATCTAGAAATGCAAGCACCTTGTCCGCGAACTACAGAATTATTGTTTGGGCGAGTGGAAAACGACCAAGTGTAGCCCCGAATCAGGTTCGTATTCGATACTCAAATCGTCTCTTTTAGGCTCGTACTCTCTGATGAATCCAAATGTTTGATAACGCGCCTCCATGCCTTGCCGATGCTAAACTTGCCGACTATTCAGACCCCTCTTGTGCACACACGGTAAACCGCTGAGCAATTCACGCCCGGCAGAGGAACAGACAACGATGAAAAGCAGAGCCGCAATTCATGTCGGACACGGCAAGGAACTTGTAGTCGACGAGGTCAACATTCCCGACCCCAAGCCCGATCAGGTCGTGGTGAAACTTTATTCAAGCGGTGTCTGTCACTCGCAGCTGCATCAGATGCACAATCCTGAGGGACCAACTCCTGCTCTGCTCGGGCACGAAGGTTTCGGAGTTGTGACTCAAATCGGGTCTGATATCACCCACCTCAAAGAGGGTGATGCAGCGATAGTAACGTGGGTTCCACGGGATCCGATTCAAGGTCGTTGGAAAGCTCCTTCTGCCGGAGTCACGTGGAACGAAGAGCCGCTTGAAGGCGCTACTTACACGTGGGGTGAAGATGCGATCGTCTGGGGCGGCTATGCTGTCAAAGTAGCTGATGACGCTCCCCGCGATCTTTCCTCGATCGTCGGTTGCGCAATTCTCACTGGGGCCGGAGCTGTTACGCATACAGCGAAAGTTCGACCCGAAGAATCGGTAGCCGTGTTCGGGGTCGGCGGAGTCGGTCTATCAGCAATTCAAATGGCGGCGGTGCTTCAGGCATACCCGATCATCGCTGTAGATATCGACGATGAAAAGCTCGAATTTGCGAAACAGTTCGGAGCGACTCACACGGTGAACTCGTCGAACGTCGATCCTGTAGCGACAATTATCGAGATGACCAACGGCGGAGTCGATTACGCGTTCGACGCTATCGGTCTGAAAATTACCAACGAGCAGATTTTGCCTGTTACCCGAAGCGGTGGTTCAGGTGCCGACAACATCGGTGGAATGGCCGTTCTAATCGGCATGCCCGGACCCGAAATGACTGTTTGGCCGGGACACTTTATGTTCCACCAGCGGCAGTACCGTGGATCGCTCGGTGCAACTTACCCTGACAAAGATTTCGACATGTACTTGCGACTCTACAAAGAAGGCAAGTTCCCGCTCGATAAAATGGTGACCAAGCGATACAGCCTCGACCAGATCAACGAAGCGTGCGACGACCTACAAAGCGGCAAAATACTTGGTCGCGCTATCCTTGAATTTTAAGAGAACCCTATAAAAATTGCAGTACAGAAAACTTGGCGATACCGGCGTAGACGTTTCACTACTGAGCTACGGAACCGGTGGGCCGTCGAAGTTCGGGCAGGCAACAGGCGTGGATGATGCCGGTCGGGCGAGATTAGTGAGTCGTGCGCTTGAACTCGGTGTAAATCTTTTCGACACGGCAGAAGCGTATGGCGAATCGGAAGCGATGCTAGGTCGTGCCGTCCAAGGTCATGCACGCGACTCGTTCCTGATCGCGACTAAGTGGTCGTATCGACTGGAAGATGGCATCGTTACCAACCCCGATGTGATCGTGAAGTCGCTTGAGCAAAGCCTCGATCGTATGCAGACGGACTACGTCGATATTTTCCAGATTCACGGTATGCTTCCTCATCAGTACGATGAACTTGCTGAAGGCTACATCGAAGTGATGCAGAAGCTCCAACAGCAAGGTAAGACTCGTTTTTTAGGTGTCACTCAAATGCTGACCATGGACACGAAGAACGAAGCGATGACAACGGCCATGGATCGTCATCCCGATGTTTGGGATTCGGTGATGTTCAAGTACGGCATCATGAACCAGTGGCCGACGAAACGTTCGTTCCCGCTCGCTAAATCGTCAAAGACCGGAATTCTAAACATGGCGCCGGTTCGCCTCACTCTCACTCGACCAGAAAAGCTGAACGAACGCATGACCGAGTGGGGCGACAACGATGGTGAAAACGCCCTCGATTGGCTCTCAGGCGGTGATTCGTCGGAGCTGATTCGCAAGGGATACCAGTTCGCCGCCCAACCACCGGAAGTAACAACGGTTATATCCGGAACATCAAGCATCGCCCACCTTGAATCGAATGTTGCGGCACTTGATGGCACGCTCACCGACGAAGAGTTCGCAAAGCTGAAATCGGCGTATGGTGACTCCGCTTCGCCCGACTAATTCCTGTTTCTTGAAACCAGTCTCATGAGTTGGTGAATACACACCCATTGTGTATTTATTCACACATCCTTCATACTGGGCCGCCTGTTACCTTGGTGAACCTCACACATACCGTTGATAATGAAGTTGTTCAAAGGGCTGGCGGGTGACTCCACTCGCACATTAGGAGGTACGCAATGTTTGGAAAAATTCTCGTTCCGGTTGATAGCTCTGAGGAATCGCGAACGATCCTCCGTTGGGCTGTCGGACTCGCCAAGGCGACCAAGTCTGATCTGACACTCTTAACAGTTATCGACACTGAAGATTTTCAGATCGTCAAGGCAGCTGCGACCGGTCAGACCGACACTACCGCCCCCGGCGGAATAATTAGCAAGATATCCGAGAAGGTCAAAGCCGATCTTGAATCCGAAGCCGCAAGTCTTCAAGCCACAGGAATCGGAATCGACGTCAAAGTCGTTGCAGGCTCGCCAGCTGAGGCAATCGTCGCCGAAGCCGAAGCTGTTGGTGCCGACGTTATCGCAATGTCGACCCGGCGCGAATCGGCGTTGGCACGAGGTATTCTCGGTAGCGTTACCGACAGAGTGTTGCACTCGACTTCCATTCCACTGATGATTCTTCAACCAGAAGACATTAGCGATGAGGGCGTTGGTTCAGGATTCATACAACACATCGTAGTACCGCTCGACGGTTCGACGCTTTCTGAAGATGCGGTCGCTCCAGCAACAGCTCTCGCACAGGCAACAGGTGCTGAGTTGGTTTTCACCGAAGTAATCAAGCCTCCGGTTTACGGCATGGATATGGGCGGTGTCGGTTACGGCGCTGCTGTCTATGCCGAAGATATGGACACCAAGTTGCTTGAAGAAAGCTCCGCAAAGTACCTTGAACAGTTCGTTGAGAACGCCGAAACGGCAGGACTCAAGGCACATGCAAAGGTTCGAGTGGGCAATCCGTCGATTCAAATCGTCAATGAAGCTTCTGAAACTGAAGGAAGCGTCATTGTGATGGCAACCCACGGTGCAGGTGGACTCAAGCGTTGGGTTGTCGGCAGTGTGACCGACAAGACGGTTCGAGCAGCGCATCGCCCGGTATTGGTAATCCCGCCTTCAGCGGATTAGTCACTTCATGTTCATCCTCCCTCTATATCAAGGGGGAGGATGTTCGCGTTAACGAAGCATCGCTAACTAGTCATCGTCAGAATCGTGATCCGAACGGCTTCTAGCTTTGTCACTGTAATCGAACGTTGAAATAAGCCCACGGATGAGGTTTTCACGCTCTCTCTCGGAGAGATTCCGTTTGCCAGGAATAAGCGTGTAGTAGTTGGGAGGCATTTCGCCTTCCATGACCGATTCTGAAATCTCATCTATCTCGTCGTAATCCCACGACCATTCAGAAAAATTGAGATCCTCCCGGCCTTCTTCGACATGGTCCAAAGTCCACCATGAAACCGGCGCCACCCGGGAATACCACGGCCAATGGGTTTCGTTCGAATGACAGTCAAAGCAAGCTCGCACCGCCAAATCTCTGGTGCCCGATATATCCCACTCAGGTTCTGAAATCACTGGAGGATTGCTGGCGGTACGTCCGTATGGAACTGCCTGAATGGCAATAAACACTAATATCAAAGCAGCTAGGCCGTACTTGATGACGCGAGTGATCATTCGATATCTCTCCAGTCAGCCCAATAATTTTTAGCCTTAGACAGCTGTAAATATCTGCTGCCCATCGGATAGCAGGACATGTACTGCACCGAACTCCAACGAACTAAATACCCATCTCGGTGTCTATTTCGTCTTGGAACGCTGAAGCCTTGCCTTCGGCGACATCTTCGACAGTTACAGGTAGCCCACTCGTACCCGACTCCATCAAAGCGTACGCCAATGCCAACGCGTCCATACCTTCCTTCGGACCAACTTCAGGCTGACCTCCTGATTCGGCGGCGTGAACCATATCGAGATATTCGTAAGCAAGAATTTTTGAATCGATCTCTCGAAAATCCATGTCGTACGAACTAATTCGACGAGCACCGTTCCACAAAATCGAAATCGTATCGTCGAGCTCAAAATCAGGAACCAACTCAAGCAACGCGTCGCCGGTGATCTCCGTTCCGTCGTTCCGAACGATGCGGGGAGATTCGCCTGATCGACTTCGAGGCCGATACATCGTGCCGTTACTTCCAGAAATCGTCGAAACTCCCAGTGACTGACCGTGCGACGTGTCGGTCATTAACAACTGACCAATCGCTCCCGATTTGAAACGAATAACTCCAAAAGCAGTATCGACAGCTGTTTGCTCAACGGTATCGCCCTCTTCGTAGCCGACCTCTTTTCGGTGGTTGTACATCTCGGCAAGCACCGGTGCTACCTCGCTCATCGGCCTCAAAGTACGCTGCGATTCGTTGATCGCAGTTTCGGCGAATACAGTATTCGCACCGCCCATCAAATACAGCAGCATGTCGGCGTTATGTACGCCAGCATCTAGCGGTGCGCCGCCCGCCTGTTCTTTCTTGGCACGCCAAACCGTACTGTGCATCACTGCACCACCAGAGCTGTTCACACCGATATCAAGTGCGAAATACGGCGTTCCTATCGCGCCTGAATCGATCAAAGCTTTGGTGAGTCGATTCATCGGGTCACGTCGATAGTTCTCGGCAACAGCAACGACTTTGCCTGTCGATTCCGATACTTCCCGCATCTGCCGACAAGCCTTTAGAGTTAGCCCCATCGGCTTTTCGGTGATGACGTGAAGGCCAGCATTCATCGCTTTAATGGCGAAACGATGGTGCATCGGCGTGCTAGTGACAATCGCCACTCCGTCGAGATCGGCATCGGCCAGCATCTCGTCGAAGTCGGTGTAGATTACGGGGCGATCGCCGGTGGCGTCGCCAATTTCGTCAGCAACCGTCGCTGCAACATCGGCGTGAACGTCACAGACCGCCGACATCGTTACGCTGTCAAAATACTTACGTAGTTCGATGTATCCATGGGCGTGCCTCCGCCCCATACCGCCACAGCCAACCAGTGCAATCTTGAACGTCATCTTTATAGTTTCTCTCGAAAGGATCTCGTTAGGTGAAGATACGAGCTACGGCAGCATATCGACCAGTGGCTGGATGTTTTTGGGTTCGCCTTTGAAATCGATTCCCAAATCGTGAACGATCTCGACAATCTTGTCGTTGAAAGGAGTCGGCACACCGAGCTTCTTGCCCATGTCCGAAACGAGTCCATTTAGATAATCGATTTCGTTGCGTCGGCCTTTTCGAACATCCTGACCGAACGACGGCACACCGCCGGGTCCACCCCGTTTGCCTGCCTCGATAAATGCGGCCTCGACCTCTTCAATATTCCTGCCCTCAGCAGCATCGACAATCGATTCAGCAGGAAGTTCAAGCACCGAGAACAGTTTTATGTCTTGAGCGAAAGCGACTCGCGCAACTTCTGCACCCAACTGAATTCCGATTCGTAAAGGCTCAAGTTCCGAGCGCACTTCAGTGGTGCCGTACCCGCTCACACCCGAGAGTGCGTTTGCCATGCAGTTCACCATGAGCTTCGACCAGCGAGCGCCCCACAGGTCATCAGTAAATTCCGCGTCTGCGACCGCACCCATAACTTCGACAAGCTCTCGAGCCCTGGGAGTGTCAGACCCATCGTGTTCAGCGATTTTGAAGCCAAGCGGGTAATTATCCGTTCGTATGCCGCGACCCGGCTCCCACGCAGCAGCGCCGATCGTGATGATGCAGCCGAGCGATCGTTCGACCCCGGCGATGGCCGCCATTCGTTCGTCATTGATTCCGTTTTGGAAATCAACAAACACACCGTGGTCGGGATCGACGTACCTGAGCATGAGCGTTGTCGCCCACTCGGTGTCGTACGACTTCACAGCGATGAACGCTGCGTCGAACGGCACAGTTTCGTGCTGTAGCTCGTGAATGTGAATCGCCTTCGGGTGGGTGAGGTACTCGTCTTCTTGCGTCTCGACAATCAAGCCATCGGTCTTGATTTTTTCGATGTGCTCCCACCACTGGTCGATCAGCGTGATGTCGTGCCCCGCCTTTGACAGCAGCCCACCGACAACGCTACCAATTCCGCCTGCCCCCATGATCCCAATACGCATTCGAGTTCGACTCCAAATCAATTACGGCGTTAAAACAAAATCGCCACCAAACATAAATATCTGGAGGCGAAGTGTATGCGTCTAGGAGACGCTTTGTGGACTAACAGAGCCTGAATCTCACGCCCCGCTGAGCATCGCGATTGCTGAGCCGATGATGGTCATGAACTGAGCACTGACCAGCGTCATGGTCCAGCGAAGATCGCTCTCGATCCGGCGCAATTTGCGATCATGCTCTTCTTCGACCACTTCTTTCATACTCATCAGCTCATTCCAAATGGCGTTTAGATCTGGCGAGTAAGACACGTCCTTTGAGACCCGTCGTTCTCGACTGCTCTTGCCTGAATCACCATCACCGCAATCCGCATCGGAATCATCCTGATTGGCGTTGCCCATAACCTTGGCGAGTGAACCTGTTTTCGCTGACCTAAACAACACAGGTCACCACCTCAAGCTCGGCAGTCAGATACTCGATTCCGCCGATCTTCCGACGCTCGATCGGCCCAGACGACACGTCGGTACATCCTCGTTGATGCCAATAACTTAATAAAAAAAGACCCGGAAGTACGCTAAATAATCGCGAACATCACCGGGTCAGTCCCTGCGTGCACTGTTATAACTATGTTCTAGTTATTAGCACATTTGTTCTAATCACAAAGTTATATGTACTGCCGTAATTGGTCAAGGAGCGCGTGTCACACTCTCTTGAGTAAAACTCATCCACCTCTATTACAGCTCGTCGTGGAAGCTACGGTACACAGTGAAAATCCACGACTGCTAGCTTGATTGTGACTCGAGAATTCAACAACGAGTTTTTGGTGCAATTTCACCAACTGTGATTTTCATCACACAGTACTCATATCTGTATGTGATCGTTTTCACAAATGCCTCACATTCGAAGGATATTCTCAATTACATGATCACTGCTGAGTGAGTAACAACTCATTTAGCCGTACCGATCGGCACAACTTTCGGAATTCGAAAGACTAATCGGCATTGAAAGTGATCGGGCTTGGCGGCCCAACAGATTGTGAGGACAATCATGGCACAACAAATTCGCGCGTGGGATCCCCGGGTACCGAGCTCGA
>JGI24914J38485_101074_pt1 | contig 37703 bp, 33 predicted proteins | sample LinPfosmplate2_FD_38485 | JGI IMG/M metagenome (IMG submission 38485) | reverse complement strand
TCGAGCTCGGTACCCGGGGATCCCACGGCGATATCGTATTCATCGACATTGGTGCTTGCTGGAACGGTTATTTTGGCGATTGCGGGCGGGCGAAGACTGCAGGCGGCCCACCTCATCCAATGCAGATAAAGGTTTATACGACTGTCTACAAGGCCCTCAAGGCAGGAATCGACAAGATGCGCCCAGGTTATACTAACGACGACTCGGCAGCCGAGTTCTTGGAAGTAGCTCGTTCTGCAGGGCTTGAAGAGAACTTTATCAAGCTCTTTATTGGACACGGTTGTGGTATCTCGCCGAACGAGCCTCCCTATGTGGGCGAGGTGATGCCTGGGGCCGAGAGTGTCGAGTTCAAGCCCGGAATGACTTTCGCCATTGAGCCGCTGATCTTTGTGCCAGGTATTCCCGGCGGCGCTGGGGTCCGCATCGAGGACCACATCCTCGTCACAGACGGCGACCCGGTCTACATGACTCGAGCACCGTATTGCCAGGAACTTATAGAGCAGGACTAATAGTTCACGTATCATGGAAAGGCGTCCCGCCGAATCGCTGGGGCGCCTTTTCTTTCGTCTGGCGTAGGAGTGTGTGTGCTCGAAGTATCACTGGCAATCTCATCAGCGCTCTTTTATGCCCTGACTTACATCCTCTCGCGATTAGCGGCCGAAGATATTTCTCCTATACAGGGCGCTTTTATCAATTCGGCTACCGTCGCCGCGATTATGTTGCCATGGTCGTTGTTCACGGTGCCAGTATGGGAATTCCTGAACCCGGTTCTTCTTTGGTTCGTCGGAATCGGAGTTTTTATACCTGGTCTCGCACGAATGCTTCATTATGCGGGTCTCCAGCGTATTGGTGCCTCACCGGCCGCACTAATACGGGGAGTGGGGCCGCTGTTTTCGAGTTCACTCGCCGTCCTGTTGTTGGGCGAGACGCTATCCTTTGAATTAGCTACGGGAACGGGCTTCATAATACTAGGCGTCGCAATTCTCTCCATTAGGAAAGAGGAAATGCGTTCCTGGGCCCTAAGCGGAATCGTATTGTCCCTAGCCGCGACCATGACTTTTGTATTTCGGGATATCATCATCCGGCACTCATCCCCAGACGTGCCATATAAAACTTTGGCCATTCTAGTCATGTCCCTGACGTCCACCGTCGTGATGGGTGCCGCCTGGGGGCAATTTGAAAAACGGTCCATCACCTCGGTGCCGCGGCGGGGAATCATTCTCTTCGTGATGGTCGGGATATCGACTGTTTTCGCACAACTAGCGCTTTTTCATGCTCTCGATGTGGGCCGAGTGGTGGTCGTTACCCCAATCATTGCGTCCCAGCCGCTTTTCGTCATGCTTTTATCGGTTTTCCTGCCTCGTGGGATGGAGAAAATCACGATGTTCATGATCCTTGGCGGGGCGATTATCGTCCTGGGTGGGACGATAATCGGCATTGGTTGATAGGGCCTCGGCCCTTTTCTGGCTGACCACTGCGGCGTACAATTCTCTCTATTCGAATCCTTTTCATATTTCAGATCCGCTTATCTCTGTGGGGAAGGGCGGGCGCTTGAACTCGATTAAAAGGAGGGGTCATGGCAATCAAGAAGCTAAGAACACAGCGCGATAACCAACAGTGGATGCTCGACTTGGCGCTCAACATGCGCGGACGGGTGCAGAATTTCGAACTCGACGAGACCGAGGCTCCTCATGGCAGGCGAGCTCATAACTACCAGATGTACCCCAAGGTTTGGCGTCAAGAGGCAGAGCACCATGAAGCCCTTGCCAGGAAAGCACACGAGAACGGCTTTGCCCATACGGCCGCGGAGCACTACGACAACGCCATTCAGGCCTACCGCACGGCGCAGCATCCAATTTTCTATGACGACAATCCGGTAAAGCTCTATTTGTGCTCAAAACTCAGGGAGATGGTGGATCTTCGATCCGAGGTCTGTCCCAACCCCATCGAACGTGTGGAGGTTCCATTCGACGATGGCAAGACAATTTCGTGTCTACTCCATCTCCTGCCAGACCGACGACGCGCGCCGTGTCTGATCTACGTTCCGGGAATGGATCAGACGAAGGAATCATTTCCCCGCGCATTCAACAATCCTGGCCTTTCGAGGGGTTTCCATGTCATCTCGATTGATGGGCCAGGGCAGGGCAACTCGAACATGCAGAAAATTCGGGCAGTTGGAGACAATTACGAACGCGCCGGGGCGGCAGTGATCGACTATCTGCTCGGGCGTGAGGAGGTGGACCCTTCACAAATTTATGTGTTGGGGGTGAGCATGGGGAGCTATTGGTCTCTCCGTCTGGCGAGCTACGATCACCGCATCGCGGGGCTAGTGAGTGCGATAGCCTGCTTTAATCCGAACAATACGATATTCACAAGATCCTCGCCGCGATTTAAACAGATGTTCATGTACATGGCAGGGATGGAAGATGAGGATGAGTTTGACGAAATGGCGCAGGGAATGACTGTGAAGGGCTACGCTGAGAAAATAAAGTGTCCGGTCTTACTAGCCACCGGAGAGTTCGACCCATTATGCCCGCTTGAAGACGCTATCGAAGTCTACAGCGATATTAAGAGCTCAAAGGAGATGTGGGTTTTCGAGAATCAATTCCATATCCTCTGGTCTATTGATAATCTGGGTGGTCTTGGATTTCACCAGTACATGTTCGACTGGCTGAATCGCAATTTCATCGAAGGGGACGGGCTACCCGAGGAGTACGACCGAACCGCCTACATCGAAAAAGGCGGGGACGGACCTTTTGGCGATTGTGAATGGACCCCCCCAGTTGGGCCGGGCAATGTATATTTCTAAATATCGATAAAATGAAAAAAAACAGTCCCTTGAGGAATTGCCTCAGGGGACTTGTTTTAATTGAGCCGCCGAATCAGCCGAGTTGATCTTCGATGCCAAGTTTCGAGGCCAGCTCCTGCACAGCCTTGAGAACAGGTTCGGCGACGGGGATGCCGTTGTTGCGCATATCCCGCTCGCGCTCGGCGGCTCCTTCTCCTGGGATGTGGATGACACCGCCATCGATGGGGGTCGAATCTTTGATCTCGCGGATTTTCTTGTCCATCTCGGCCTTAAACTCGCCGATGTCGCGGAAAAGGTCGGGGCGCATTGCGAAGTAAACCTGTCCTGTATTGGTAGGTGAATGGTAGTCCTCGTTGAAATCGATGACATCACTACCGAAGGCGGCGCCGTTCATGATTCCTGCCAACATTCCGATGACCAGGTTGAGGCCGTAGCCTTTGTGGCCTCCGATGGGAAGCAAGAAACCCTCGTGTGCTTTTGTGGCATCGGTGATGGGATTGCCATGCTTGTCCATCATCCAGCCCTCGGGCATGGGTGTTCCGTTTTGTGCGTAAACCTTTACTTTTCCATAAGAGGCGACGGTGGTAGCCATGTCGAGGACGAAAGGAGGCTCCTCACCTGTTGGTATCGCAAATGCCATGGGGTTGGTGCTCAGCAGCATGTCGATACCGCCCCAGGGTGGCATGTGGTTGGCGTTGGCCACCGCCATGTACATACCCACCATGTCGTGGGGTAGGGTGAGGGCGGCGTAAACTCCTCCCGCGCCCGAATGGTTGCCCCGCTGTATACCTATCCAGGCAAGTCCGGTTTCCTTTGCTTTTTTTATGGCAAGCTCGGCAGCGAAGGTCATAACAACTTGGCCGAGGCCGTTGTCTCCGTCAACGAGAGCGCTCACCGGGGTTTCACGAAGGGCTCGGATTTCTGGCTGAAGGTTATAGCCCCCCTCTGAGATACGCCGACTGTAGGGCGCAAGGCGCATGAGTCCGTGTCCATGCATACCTCGAAGGTCCGCCTCGATCATACGGCGGGCAAAGATTTTGGCGTGATCGGCGGGGACTCCCTGAGCCTCCACCGCCGAGATAATGAATTTTTCAAGCCGATCAACCGGAAAACGCTTGTCCGACATGACTCCTCCAAAATATTTTTGATTAGCGACTGACCCTTTGTGCCGGAAATTTTGGTGCCGTCAGCAGAATGTAAAGATTCAATAAATGTAGTTGATTTTGAAACTGTCCCCGAACATTATCATATGTAAGGTTTTTTGTGGATTGCAGATGCTTCAATCCTAAATATTTGTCATCACTGTCGGCGTACCTCGCGTCCTCCGAACCGAAGGCTAAGGAGCCCCCATGAACTTTATCAAGAAACAAGAATGGGCCATGCCCGAGCGGGAGGCAACTCCCGAGTCGGTGTTCATGAACAGAAGAAAATTTATGCTGGGAGCTGCGGGTGCCATCGCCACCAGTGCCGTGAGTGGGGTTGGCGAGGTACTCGCTGCCGCTCCACAAAAGGACAAGACCCTCGACCTCTATCCTGCTAAGCGCAATCCAGACTTTACGCTTGACCGTCCCATGACCAAGGAGCAGGTAGCCTCAACCTACAATAATTTTTATGAGTTCGGCACGACAAAGGGTATCTACTGGCTCTCCAAGCGCCTTTCACTACGCCCATGGCAGGTGAGGGTGGATGGACTGGTAAACAAGCCCAAGACCTACGATATCGACTCGTTAATTCGCACGATGCCGCTTCAGGAGCGCCTCCTGCGCTTTCGCTGTGTTGAGGCCTGGGCAATGGCGGTTCCTTGGACAGGTTTTTTGATTCGAGATCTCATTAAGGCAGTAGAGCCTAAGAGCAGCGCCAAGTACATAGTTTTCAAAACCTTCCACAACCCCAAGGTCGCCCTCGGCCAGCTACGAGTGTGGTATTCGTGGCCCTACACCGAGGTGCTCACCATGGAGGAGGGGATGAACGAAATGGCTATGCTCGCTACCGGCATTTACGGCAAGCCTTTGCCGCACCAACACGGAGCACCTTTGCGTCTCGTTCTTCCTTGGAAATACGGTTTTAAGAATGGTAAATCTCTCGTCTCGATCGAGTTTGCCGATAAGCGTCCCAAAACCTTCTGGGAAAAAGCTGCGCCTAGCGAATACGGTTTTTGGGCAAATATTAATCCGGCCTTCGACCATCCTCGCTGGTCCCAGAAGACAGAGCGCATGTTAGGCACCGATAAGCGCCGTCCTACTCAACTCTTCAACGGTTATGGGAAATGGGTGGCGCACATGTATCCAGACATGAAGGATCGGCGGTACTTCTTTTAGGCGGGGAAAAATCCCTTCAGGTGAATCGCATTTTGCTCCTCATCTGCGATCATTGCGGTCGGATATATAGTCAAACCAAGTTGCTGGCATGTTCTCCGAACACTAGAGCAGAGCGGTAGTGCATCTTTGGGCTCTGTGGTGCGGGTTGATTCACCACAAATAACTGCCCCGCGTCTTTACTGAGGCCCTTGGCTAGGGTAGATAGAGATATCAACTTTATTCAAGACTGGACGTGTCTGAATGGCCCGCCCGGATGCATACCTAATGTTTTTCGATCCGCTGTAGCGGGCAAGTCCTAACAGGAGAAAATCATGTCCACAATCGTCGATCTTAGCCGCGAACTGTATCATCGAACCCCTCAATATCCTGGCCAGCCTTCCATCATTCACGGAGTTTGGAAAAGTCACGCAGAGGCTTTCTCTGATTCAGGAAATGTCCAGGGTAACAGCGTCCATTACTTCACGATGCCTGACCACGGGGGCACCCATCTTGACGCCCCGCGCCACTTCGGGCCGGATGCTACTCCGATCAACGAATATCCGCTTGAGAATTGCTATGTAATGGGCACCTGCATTGACCTTCGTCACATCTCACCTAAGGCCGAAATCACGAGCGACGATCTCTCGGCCGCGATCGAAAAATCTGGACACCCGGTTCAAAAGGGAGGGACTATTCTTCTTTGTACTGGCCACCATGAACGCACCTTCCCTACACCAGCCTACAATACTGACAATCCAGGTGTGAATGTTGCTGCCACCGAATGGCTAGCCGACCAAGGCGTCGTACATTTTGGTATCGACTCGATGCGCCCCGGCCCGGCGGGGGACGTGAACTCTCTCGTCCACAAAGCCTGTCTCGACAAAGGAATTACCCATCTTGAGAGTTTGTGCAACCTTGAGTCTATACTTGATAAAGGACCCTTCCGCTTTGTCTGTTTCCCGATGAAATGGCGTGGCGGAACCGGCTCGCCCGTTCGCGCCGTAGCAATATTTGAGGACTAGAATTTTCAGGTATTATGAATGATTCGTTACAGGGCGCTCCCTCCGGGGGGCGCCTTTCGTAGTTTAGAAGTGTCCGTTTAGCCATGCCCTGGCAGTGGCTTCGATGATTCGCAAAGCACCAATGCCACCCATCTCTGCTCCCTTCTCGAAGTCTCCGTCTACGTTTCCCATTTGATTGGTAACGTGCGCAAAACAGACGACAGGTTTTTTTTTGGCTTTAGAAAAAGCATATAGGGCGGCCGCTTCCATCTCGACAGCCAGAATTCCGATTTCTCGAGAATGAGCGATAGCGGTCTTTGTTTCACGAAAGGGGGCATCTGTTGTCCAAGTGGCCCCATGCTCGACAGTATCTGGGATATCCGAGAAGGCACCCTCTAAAATGGACAGCAATTCTTCAGAAATCTCACAGTACTCCGAGGGTGGAAGATAGTGGTAACTGCAGCCTTCGTCACGTAGTGATTTTTCAATTAATACAAAATAAGGAGGTTTCCTGACGGGAAGTATCTGTCCTGATGAGGTCATACTGATGACGAGGCGGCAACCTGAAGCGAACATTTGCTCAGCAATGAGAACGGCATAAGGAGCACCTACCGCGCATCCGACGATGCCATAGCTAATTCCTCCGAGAGAGAAATTATATAGTTCTGAATGGTAGCAAGCCCAGTTTTCGTTAAGCGTTGCTTCTCCCTCTCTGATTAAATGGCGTAAAATGTCTCCGTCGGGATCGAGGAGGCATATCTCAGGTATATTTCCCTCAGATATGCCTAGTTGCCGCCGAGCTTCTCGCATCAGATTTTTAGGGTCGAAAACCGATGGTTCGTCGATATTTTTTTGGGATAAAATTGGTGGCATGTTGAAATCTGACATGGGCGAAGTGTAGTAGGAATTTCAGATGAAGGTAAACAGCATCTCTCCGGGTTAACCGAGGAGTCAATCAGCGGGGGCGAGGTCTGATTCAATAGATTCTTTGGCCTGCCTTTATATCTAGGCGGCTACTTTGTATTGCGATTTAGCATAATTCATATAAAGCTCCTTTTTCTGAGGTGTTTTTTAAGGCCTAATCCTGGAAATTCAGGAGAAAAACTCCACTGTCGCCCCCTTTTCGCCCCCTTTCCAAAATGCTAGATTTCACGAGTCAATAAATTTGAATATGCCTTCTTTTAATACATGCCGGAGATCCAGGGGGATTTCGGGAAGCCAGATCATATCGATGGCCAAGTCTGCACATTTTAAAATTGCTGGTTCTCGAATCGTCCGTGCCCGTTCTCAACGTGGCTGGAATCGCAATCAGCTTGCACGTATTTCTGGGATAAGTTGGGCGAACCTTGCTCGTTATGAAGAAGGGGAAAACGAGCCAAGCGCCGGAAAGCTGCTGTGTATCGCCGAGGCCCTTGGCGTTTCTGTGGATTGGATTTTGGGTCGAGAGGGGGCTAAGGAGAGTGTCGTTGCTGGGCCGGTCGATGTAACCATCCGCATGTCGAGCAATATTCAGGGCTCGGGCATCGTCGATGAGTCAGAGTTCCGGGCCGTTCCGCTCGTATCGGGAACTATCGCGGCAGGCAGCGCTCGAATTGTTGATGAGAACATTGATGAATATGCCCTGATTCACATCTCTCAAATAACAGGGCGGTCTGATCTAGTTGCAGTTCGCGTTGATCTTGAAATGGGCCGGAGCATGCTCCCCCTCATCCAGCCTGGTGCCGTCGTAGTTATCGATCGCCAAGATAATTTGATCATCCCTGATGGTATGTACGCCGTGAGGGACCATTCAGGGGGATGCACTTTGAAGCGTCTCCAGTGGACAGCACCTCGCCTCTGGTTGGTCCCCGAAAACCGCGATGAACCTGTAGCCCACATTGATCTCGATGTCGAGGGACCCGAGAAGTACATTGTCGGTCGGGTGGTGTGGGCTTACCAGCCACTGGTATAAGCATGAACAACAAAAGCCCCCGAGGCCATGTGACTTCGGGGACTTTTGTTTATTTTGGAAAATTAGAATGTCTAGTTTTAGTTCTCAAGTAATTTTTCGAATTTCTCGGTTAGCGCAGGGATGACTTTTTTGTAGTCGCCCACAATGCCGTATCGCGCCCTCTGGAAAATTGGTGCATCCGGATCAGTGTTGATGGCGACGATGTTCTTACTTGGCCCAGCGCCGACCATGTGCTGCATCGCACCCGAGATGCCCACCGCGACGTAGAGCATCGGGCTTACGATCTTGCCTGTTTGTCCTACTTGCATGTGTGTGGGGGCCCAGCCTGCATCAACAGCAGCCCTGCTTGCTCCCACAGCGGCCTTGAGGAGCTTGGCAAGTTTTTCAAGCTGTTCGAAGTTTTCAGGTCCTCCCAATCCCCGTCCGCCACTTACGACATATTCGGCATCCTCAAGACGAACGCCTTCAGACTCAACTTGTCTGGTTTCGACATAGCTTGTCTTTAAGTCCCCCTCTTCGACAGAGACGGCAATTTCACCCATCTCACCGCTCCGGCCTTCGTCCTCATCGGCAAGAGCAAACGCTTTCATGCGAATGGTGGCGGTAGCTGTTTCTGTCTTGGACCGTACGTGGCTCATGGCGTTGCCTGCGTAAACAGGACGCACCGCCGAGAGCTTGCCATCCTCCAAGGAGAGTTCGGTGCAGTCGTTAGCGAAGCTCGTGTTGTTCCGAAAGGCGATTCGAGGGGCAATGTCACGTCCGATTGATGTGCAGCCCGTTAGGAAAATGGAGGGTGATACTTCTTTGTAGGCCGTGTCCACAACCTGGGTGTATGCGGCGTTGTTGTATCCCTCTAGGATATTGGCTTCGGCAGCGATGACCTTGTCTGCTCCAAGGGCGATGAGTCCTTTAGCGAGATCTTTCGTGCCCTCGCCGCCGAGAAGGAGCGCGACGAGTGAGCCGCCATTCTCGTTCGCAAGATTTTTTCCGATATTACAGAGCTCGCTACTCACCAAGGAAATTCGATCATTGATTCTTTCAGCTAATATCAGAACGTCATTCGACATGAATTGTTATCTCCCTTGTGTTCTAGATTATTTTGTCTTCGCGAAGACGGTCGCCGAGTTTGTCGGCGGCTTCCTCAAGCGAGTCAGCTTCAATAAATTCACAGTTGCCGCTCAGATCAGGCTTGTAGAGGCGAGTTAGTTCAAGTGTCGATCCGGTAGATCCGACCGTGGTGGCGTCTACATCCACATCGCTCAAACCCCATATTGGAATCTGCTTGCGCGAAGCCATGAGTATTCCCTTGACCGAAGGCAGTCGTGGGTTGTTAATTTCATTACTTGCCGTAAGGAGGCAGGGGGTCGTGATTTCGACAACTTCTTCTCCGTCTTCGAGGACGCGGTCGCAGCGAAGGGTGTCGCCGTTCACTTCTATCTTGATGAGCTGTGAGGCGCTTGGGATGTCGAGGGCTTCAGCTAGCGCGATAGATGTGGCACCTTGGCTCCAGTCGCTGCTGATACGCCCGCAGAGGAGGATGTCGAAGGTGCCAATTTTCTTGATGGCGCCTGCAAGGATGCGAGCGACGCCAAAAGAGTCTGAATTCTCAAAAGCCTCATCTTGAAGCAGGATTGCCTCATCACAGCCCATGGCAAGGCATTTTTTGAGAAGATCCTTGGCGCTATCTCCCCCGACAGTGAGGACGGTGATTTTGCCGCCGTGGGCCTCCTTGAGGAGGATGGCCTCCTCTATGGCGTATTCATCGAAGTTGCTGATGATGGGCGAAACATTCGCAGGTGGAACGACGGATAAATTTTCCTCATCTACCTTGAAATCCCTTGGCGGGATGTCGTGGTCGAGGACCTGCTTGACGCAAACGATAATGTCCACTTTTTTTGGCTCCCCTCTACTTAATTGATAAATGCTGGATATGTCGAATACTGGAACTTCCCCAATGTATGCGGGAAGTTCAAACCTACTTTTAGTCCTGGCGTGTGGGGCCGTCAACTGTATTGGGAGTAATTGCGTAAATAAAAGTCGGGCGGGTCTTTTGTTTGGTTTGACGATAGATTGACAGTCTAGAAAAGCGAGCCATAAGATGGGTTGTTGAAATGATAAGAACAATGCAATAAAAGGCGGGACAGGAGCATCCAAACATTCCGATTTTAGCTAGTTATGCATGTGCGGCAACGCACAATGGGAGTCGATTCGATGACAGAAGTGACGAGCGAGCAGGTACTTGAGGCACTCAAGAAGGTGAAGGACCCGGATCTGGGTAAGGATGTGGTTAGCCTCAATATGATTAAGGATGTTCAAATTTGTGGCGACGCTGTGGCGTTCACGCTGGAACTCACGACACCAGCCCACCCCCGCAAGGAACAATTCATGGATGAGTGTCGGATGGCTGTGGGTACGCTCGATGGCGTGGTCACGGTAAACGTGCGCCTCGATAGCCATGTGACTGCTAGACCCACGGCACAGGGGAAGATGTCGGTCGATGGTGTCAAGAATATTGTCGCTGTCGCGAGTGGAAAGGGTGGAGTGGGTAAGTCTACAGTTGCTTCAAATCTTGCGCTCTCGCTCGTGGGCGAGGGTGCCCGCGTAGGTATACTCGATGCCGACATATACGGGCCCAGTCAGCCTCAAATGCTTGGTATTGCCGGTGAGAAGCCTATGTCCGATGAGAACAACCGTATTTTTCCGCTTGTGGGCCATGGTGTGCAGGTGATGTCGATGGGGTTTCTGGTCGAAGAGGATAGTCCTGTCATTTGGCGGGGGCCGATGGTGATGAAGGCACTGGTCCAATTCTTGGGCGAGACGAAATGGGAGGATCTCGACTATCTTATTCTCGACCTTCCCCCAGGAACAGGTGATGCTCAGCTTACGATCGTACAACAGGTCTCGTTGGCTGGCGCAGTTATTGTCACGACGCCCCAGGATATTGCTTTGCTCGATGCACGTAAGGGACTGCAGATGTTCCGCAAGACGGACGTGCCGATTCTGGGGATCATCGAGAATATGAGCTATTATGAGTGCCCTGGCTGTGGACGCCGAGAAGAAATATTCGACAACGGCGGCGGCGAGAAGGCTGCGTCGCGCTACGAAGTTCCTTTTTTGGGGGCCGTGCCGCTCGACATAAAGGTTCGTTTGGGAGGCGATCGTGGCGAGCCTGTCGTGGTGAGTGATCCCGAGAGTGCAGTGGCGGTCGCTTTCCGTGAGGCTGCGAGAAAAGTAGCTCTTCAGGTTGCTATCCACAACTCATCGGCACCTTTCAGTGTGCCTGAACTCAAGATAATCAGCTAATTCCGCCTTTGGTGGTATTTTCTTCGCAATAAAATTAATTCTTTCTACTCCGCCATTAATCGGGTGGGTCTAAAATTTTCTCGCTGTTCTTTTTGGAGAGGATATCCATGGACAATTCTGATTCATTGAAAGTGGCTTTTATCGGTCTTGGTTGGTGGGGTGATGTTCTTGCTGATGCTGCGGTGGCTTCGGGTGTGGCGGAAGTGGTGGGTGGATATTCCCGAACAGCGGGTACGCGCGCGAAATTCGCAGAAAAATTCTCGTGCAAAAATTATGATTCACTTGAAGCGCTCCTTGCCGACCCCGATTCCGAGGCGGTCGTCATTGCCTCGGCGAACGGAGTGCACAAGGCACATACGCTTGCGGCGGCGGAGGCGGGTAAGCACATTCATCTCGAAAAGCCGATGTCTTTTTCCATCGCAGACTGCAAGGAGATGATCAGTGTCTGTGAGACGGCTGGTGTCAAACTCGGCATTGGTCAGAATTTTAGGCGATGGCCCATGTTTCGTCGCGCCAAGAAAATGATAGACGCCGGAGATTTAGGAACTGTCAGTCTGGCGTCGGTGAATTTTTCGGGTCCTCTTGGCCTCACTGCCGGGGAGGGGAGTCCACGCTGGGACCCGGTGGAGAATCCAGGAGGCCCTCTCTACAGCTACACTATTCACTTAGCCGATCTCATGGAGGGGCTCTTTGGCGAAATTGATACAATCCATGCGGTCTGCGGCAAGGTGGGCGGACCCTCTAAGACCGACGACGCGGCAGGAGGGGTCCTTCACTTCAAAAACGGGATGGTCGGTATCCTTTCGGGGAGCTACACCGCGCCATTTCGCTTCATAGGAAGTATTGAGGGCAGTAAAGGTGCGCTAAGCTTTTCAAGTGGCGGGGCGCCAACCTTCCAGAAATTCGAGGACGGCATGGCTGACGCCGAGGTACTCGACATCGGCTACGGATTCTGGAACGGACGCGACCTAGGCAACGCCGAGCAGTTTAGCGACCTTCGACGCTCTATCCGCGAGGGTGGGGATCCTGAGGTCAACGGTACGAATGGGCTGCGTGCCCTAGGTGTTATGCAGGCTATGCTGAAGAGTCATGCCGAGGGCCGCGCAGTTTCGATGGAAGAAATTTTGGCCGACTAGAATTGACCTCTCTTTTTTGCTTGTTCGGATTGTAATGAAGGTAGGAATATTTTGTGCCAAAAATAGTTATCGCAGATCCTATTTTTTCGCGAATTGAACACTGGGATTGTGGACCCGAGTGGTTTGGGGCCCCTTACGAAGTTGTGTGGCCCAAGGGCTATTCATTCGATGAAATGAAACCTTATCTTCCTGGCGCCGAGGGTATTGTCACCTGCTTTGACCCATTTACCGCTGAGATGATGGACGTTTGTGGGCCCTCACTCAAGGTCGTGGCTAAGCCCGGCGCTGGCTATAACAACATTGACGTAGCAGCAGCAACCAAACGGGGTGTTATGGCCTGTAACGCAGAAGGGGTGCGGGGGCGTGCCGTGGCCGAATATGCATTTTTTCACATGCTATGGCTATCACGAAACGGATGGCTCAAAGGCAAGCCCGAGTGGGAGACTACACCTATGCTCCAGTTGGGCGGTAAGGTCATCGGAATTGTCGGACTGGGTGACATTGGTGGACATCTTGCCCGTATGGCCGATGGGTTTGGCATGAAGGTTCTCGTCAATACGCGGACTCCCGACCCTTCACGGGTACCAGGTGTGGCGCTTGAGTTCTGCTCCTTCGACGAACTGCTCCCCCAGGTGGATTATCTGGTCTTGTGTGTACCGCTGAATAGTGAGACGCAGGGTATGATCAACTACGGCGCTATATCAAAGATGAGAAAAGAGGCATTTCTCATCAACATGGCTCGTGGGTCTGTGGTTGTCACGGACGACATTCTTGCCTCTGCAAGAGAAGGCCTTATATCTGGCTTCGGGCTCGACGTAATCGATCCAGAGCCTTTTCCCTTGGATCACCCTCTTCGTAAATTCAACAACGTACTCATTAGCCCCCACCACGCCTCGCGCACCCGCGAGACTGATGCCGCAGCTCTTGAGCGCACAGCCGAGAACATTCGCCTCGCCCTTGCCGGGGAGCGTCCAATCAATCTCGTTAATCCTGCTGTGTTTGGATAACGATCGCTAGGTCCATGCTGACAAGGTTTTTGTAGAGGAAAATGTTCTTGGCGGAACACATTTTGATGTTAGGGAAATACATTTAGAAATATTTCAGGTGCGACATGTTGCGGTCATTATAAGCTGATTTCGTAGGTCGTCTTTTAGTGGTTTGCATAAGGCATTTCCCGCCAGTTATTGACCACTGGAATTGAAATGTAGATCTCCGGGTATGTATAGCTCCTTTTTTTGCTCTGAGTGCAGGGAGTAAGTTGGTATATTTCACCCTCCATTTCTTCGAAAATGAGACAAGTTTGCTCAGAACTATGGGAGTCTCTTCATTTAGTTTGGGTAGATTTATCCCTGGTTGAAGAAATGCAGAATAAAGCCGCTGGTGAACAGTGTAGCTGGGGGGTATTTACGTGCGCTTCCTGTTCAATGATTAGGAGAGGTTATCTGTCTTTCTATAAAGGCGCTTGTTGGTTCGCGCCTGCCTCGCGAGTGCGCACTCGATGAGCCGATCAAGCATGGATGAATAGTCGATGCCTGCCTTGGCGATCATCTTGGGATAGCCACTTAACTCGGTGAAGCCTGGTAGAGTATTCAATTCATTGATATATATCTCGCCTCTCGTTTCACGGAAGAAGAAATCCACTCGCGCCAGCCCTGAGCATCCTAGTGCCCCAAAAGCGGTCCGAGCGATCTCCTGCATCTTTCCTTTCGCGCCGCCCGATATGTCGGCCGGGATAATTACCTCGGTTTTGCCCAGTGTGTATTTCGCCTCGTAGTCGTACCAGCCTTTCAATGGGCGAATCTCAGCTAGAGGACTGGCAAGTGGTGGTCCGCCACTTGGATCTTCGATAACGGCACACTCAAGCTCACGCCCTTTGGCCTCTTCCTCAATTAGCACCTTGAAGTCGTACGAGAAGGCATTGTCGACGGCGGCAGTGAATTCCTTTGCCGATTCGACGCGGTGGATACCCACGCTACTGCCCGTGGAGGCTGGCTTTACGAACAGGGGAAAGCCGATGTCTGAGCTGGCATCGTCGATGATGCCAGCTCGATCGACCTCCCAGCGGCTTTGGATAATGTTTAAGGAGGGCAAGACAGGGAGCCCAGCGGCACGTAGCAACGCTTTGGCAGCCGTTTTATCCATCGAGACAGCAGAAGATAGACAGCCTGGGCCGACGAAGGCTGCACCCGCCATCTCTAGCAGGCCCTGAAGGGTGCCGTCCTCGCCGAAGGTTCCGTGAATTATGGGAAAGAATACATCTATTATCCCGGCTTCACCTCCTTCGGGGAAGAGTAGGGTGTTTTTGCCTGGCACGGGAGGGAAGAAGACCTCACTGCCTTCTTCTGGTTCCGCCTCAGGTTTTGGCAATATGCGCCAGCTCCCCTCTAGGGTGATGAGGATGGGTACTATCTCGTAGCGGCTCTGGTCTAGGTTGGACATGATAGCCCGCCCTGAGGCTAGGCTTACCTCGTGCTCAGCAGAGCGACCGCCGAAGAGAACACCAACTCGTAGTTTTTTGAATTGAGAAGTAGGCATCTTCAAATCTTTCTCTTGCAGGCGCGAAGTTTATTTTATCAGGCGTGAGAGGGACTTGAAGTCCTCTGTGCCAGCGACTTTGAGAAGGTCGAAGAGCACCTGCTCGGTCGTAGCTGGAATTGCTCCAGCTCGCTCAAGCGCTTTGAGGGCGTTCCGCCAGTTAAGTTTTTGCCGTGAGCACAGCGCGTCAGCTACGGCGTGTACGATGAATCCATTTTCCATTAGGTCTAGCGCTGTCTGATAACAGCATACATGGGTTTCGCACCCGGTGAGGATAATTTTTGAGCGACCTAAGGCCTTTATGTCGGAAAAGAATTTGCCTGCACCCGTGCAGCTGAACGTCATTTTTTCGAAAGGCGAGAAATTTGGGATTGACTCTGCCAATGAAGTCACGGTGGGACCTAGCCCTCTAGGGTATTGCTCGGTGGCCAAAATCGGGAAGCCGAGGCGGTTTGCTGTCTCAATTAGAGTGTGAACCGAGTCTAAGGTACGATTGCGCGGTGCCTCAGGCATGGCGGCCATCAATTTTTCTTGAACGTCTACAATAAGAAGAACGCTTTCATTGGGTGATAGTCTAAAGTCCTGGGTTGTAGCCATACGGGCCCTCATGTCCAGCAATATGAAATTTCCCTAAGCTGGTAACATAATGGATATAAAGGGTCAAGGATTTCAACGTCTTGATCCGCCTGGATGGCTGGGATAGCATCCAATTCGGTATCCTTTATTACTGTGGATTATTATTCATTAACGCCGCTCCAGTGCGGCGAATAAGGAGGAGTGGGAAATGTCCGGCAATGCGAAAGTTGTTCTGACGGACTATGTCTGGGATTCACTCGATGTAGAGAATGAGGCGCTCAAGGGCCTAGCTACCCTGGTTGCACTCCAGACGAAGACACCAAAGGAGTTCTTGCTCGAAGCGGGCGATTGTGACGCCATCCTGAACACCTATGCGGGTCCCATTACCGCAGAGGATATGGGCCAGATGCCCAACTGCAAGATTATCGCCCGCTACGGAATCGGGGTGGACACGATCGATCTCAAAGCCGCTACCGAGGCTGGAATTATTGTGACTAACAACCCGACTTATTGCATTCAGGAGGTTGCCGAACACGCGATGGCGCTGATGTTGGCTTGTGCCCGCAGGGTGGCATTCTTTGACCGGCAGGTTAGGGCCGGAGAGTGGAACGTTATGGCTGGAAAACCGATGTTTAGACTTGAGGGTAGCACGCTCGGCCTACTGGGTTTCGGTAATATTGCTCGTGAGGTAGCAAAGCGGGGCGCTGCTTTTGGGATGAATGTTATTTTTGCCGATCCGTTTGTCGAGGAGGGGCAGTTCGACGTGCCAGCCAAAAAGGTTGAGAACGATGAGCTGTTCAGGGAGGCAGATCTTCTGTCAGTCCATCCGCCGCTTATTCCGCAGACTCGCGGTATGCTCAACGACGATGTGTTCAAGGTGATGAAAAGCACTGCCTACATTATTAATTGTGCCAGAGGGCCCATTATCGACACTGACGCGCTTGTTCGTGCTCTCGATGCTGGTGAAATAGGTGGTTGTGGCCTCGATACGACTGACCCGGAGCCACTTCCCAATCCCCATCCTCTGAGGGACCGAGACAATGTCATTATTAACCCTCATGCGGCTTGGTACAGCATCGAGGCTATGCAGGGGCTCCAGCAGGGGGCGCCCAATGAAGTGCGCCGTGTGCTTTCGGGCGAATGGCCTATCAACGTTGTGAATAGGGATGTGAAGGGTAGTAGTCGGGCCGGGTTGTAGTCATTCGAGGGGGCTGCCGGGCTTGCCGCTCATTGCCTCTCATTGTGCGGTGATTGGACGTGACGCTATGACAATATCTGGTTTGATATCAACTAGATATTCGTAAAAGTGAATGTTTTGCTTTATGTTTATGCTGCGTTGATGATGTGCAGGTTGGTTGTTGTTTGATATGTACATGTAATAATTATTGTATATTCAATAACTTACGTGGTATTGTTTCGCAATCTCATAAAGAGGACTTAGCGCTAGCCATCTGCTGGTAATATACGCTTATGCCCTTTTTGGAATGGCAATCGATGGCACGATTATCCCTTTAGGGTCTCACAATGACGGCTTCCAACCACTTTGAGCCCGATGACGCACTAAGGGCCGATCTCAAGGAGCCTCACTTGCCCGTTGAGACGAGCACGACTGGCGAGCTTGAGGACCTCAGGGAGCGCGTGAACAACCTTGCACGCCTTATCGACGTCACTGTCCTCGTCTCCTCTAGCCTAAATCTCAAAGAAGTAATGAACCGGGTTATGAAAATGGCCAAGGAAATGATGGAGGCCGAGGCCGCCTCGATCATGCTTTGGAACCAGGAACTTGAGTGCCTCGAATTCGAGATTTCCGTCGGTGGTGTTGGGATGGAGAAACTCAAGACCCTCCAAATCAAAAAAGGGCAGGGTATCGCTGGCACCGTGGCTGATACGGGAGAGCCTCTTCTGGTGGCCGATGTCTCCAAAGACGAGCGTTTTTTCCAAGAAGCGGACCAAGCCACCGGTTTCGTGACGAAGTCGATACTGGCCGCCCCTCTGATTGTCCACGACGGCATCGTCGGCGTAAGCGAAGTGCTAAACCACAAGGCAGGCCGGCCCTTCACAAAGCATGATCTCGAGATTTTTGCCACTTTCTGCCGCCAGGTCGCTGTCGCCGTCGAGAATGCGCGCCTCCACGAAAAAGAGGTCAAGCAGAGCCTTCTCGATCAGCAGATGAAGATGGCGGCCGAAATTCAACGAAGCTTCCTGCCAGCGGAGCTTCCCAAAGATTCAGGAGAGCGCTTCGAGGTGGAGGCCTTCAACCGCTCGGCCCAGGAGGTTGGCGGGGACCTATATACCTGTGAAATTCTTGCAGACGGTCGAATTGGTCTTGCCCTCGGCGATGTCTCGGGAAAAGGCGTGCCGGCGGCGCTCTATATGGCCCGTGTGGTGAGCGAGTTCCGGATGCGTTGCGGCACCGGGGCGGCGCCGGCAGAGATTTTGACAGATTTAAACAAGGCGTTGGCTGCCGGAAAAATGCGGGGGATGTTTGTCACTTTCGTCTACTGCATTCTGGATCTCGAAAAGGGAGAACTCGAATTGGCCAATGCCGGTCAATTGCCGCCGTTGCTGGCGGGCAAGAATAGAGAAGCGCGTTGGGTGGGCGCGGCCAGTGGTCCGCCCCTGGGTATGATAGGCACCACGGTTTATAAGACCGAGAAGATAAAACTAGAGCCCTTTGATACCCTACTGTACTACTCTGATGGTATCGTAGAGGCTGAAAACCTGGACGGCGAGCAGTATGATCCACACCTGCTTCCTAATACTTCTCAGGCAGGAGTTGGAGCAAAGAAACTTCTTTCTCATGTGCTTGAATGTGTCGAGTCATTCAGCCGTGGTGCTACCCAGGCGGACGATATGACCCTGGTCTCGATGTCTTGGGCGGGTGCAAGGTGAGCCAATTTCGACTCGAGGTTCCATCCGATCCGGCGTGCATGAAGATCGTGCGCTCCTCGGTCGAATCGCTTTGCAGTATGGCGGGGTTGAGCGAGAACGAAAGCTGCAAGGTGGTGCTTGCCATTGATGAGGCCTGTACCAACATCATTCGCCACAGCTATGATGGTGTTTATGACAAGCCAATTATTTGTCAGGGAAAGCTTGAGAACCATAAACTACTGTTCGTTCTTCAGGATTACGGAAAAAAAGTAGATCCGTCGAAAGTACGATCCCGGGAGCTGGCCGATGTGAGGCCTGGAGGGCTCGGCGTTCATTTTATTCAAGAAGTGATGGACCGTATGGAATTCGAGGATTGTGGCGAGGAGGGAACGCGCCTTTTTCTTGAGAAGAAAATACCTGAATCGGGGGCATAGGTTTAATGGAAATCGAAACGCAGGATCTGGGTAACGGCTCCCTCGTGCGGGTGTCGGGCGAAGTGGACATGTCCAATTCTCCAACCGTGCGCGACAGTCTGATGGGCTTGGTCAAGGATAAAGTCCCCGCCATCGTGGTGGATCTCGAGGCGGTCAGCTATATGGACAGCTCGGGCATAGCGACCCTCGTTGAGGGTCTCCAGGAGACCACCTCCTACGGCGGGAAGTTTCGAATCGCGGGGCTCTCTGAAAAAGTGAAGCAGGTGTTTGAGCTTGCCCGTCTGACGGACGTGTTCGATATATACGCTGATGCGGAACAGGCGAAAGAGGGGCTGTAGAAATTGGCGGAAAACCAGGATACATCCGGCTGGGATGAGACCCTTGCCGCCCTCGGGCGCACAGTCCTTCACGCAATTGACTCTGTCCGCCAGGCGGGAGTGCTCGCCCGAGATATGCTCTACTGGGCTTTCATCGCTCCCTGGAAGCGGGAGCGAAGTGGTACCCGGTGGGAAAGCGTCTTAGAGCAGGGTGTTCGTGTTGGCTGGGAAGCTGTTTTTATCGTCGTCATTATTAACTTTTTTGTGGGTATGATCTCAGCGCTCCAGAGCGCATCGCTCCTGAAACAGTTCGGTCAGCTTCTTCTGGTGGCGAATGCAGTGGCGCTTTCGATGACACGAGAGTTAGGCCCCCTCCTCACGGCGATCATCGTGGCGGGAAGAAGTGGTTCGGCTTTCGCTGCCGAGATCGGCAGCATGAAAATGGCAGAGGAGATCGATGCCCTGACGACGATGGGGCTCAATCCTGTTCGGTTTTTGATGGTGCCCCGCGTGATGGCTATGATGATCGCGGTGCCAATCTTGACGCTTCTGGCAGATTTCATGGGGATCCTCGGCGGCTGGTTGTTGTCGATAACGGTGGTGGATCTTGGATCGTGGCAATATATCCGCCACACCATGGATGCAATCGATATGGGCGATGTCATGCGCGGGCTGACGAAGAGTTTTGTCTTTGGATTCCTTATTGCCATGACGGGCTGTTATCTAGGTATTAAAGTTGAGGGAGGCGCTGAGGGAGTAGGGCGCTCGACGACGAACTCGGTGGTGGTGTCGATATTTCTGATAATTTTTGCCAATTTGATATTCACAGCTTTTTTCTATGCAATTGAATAGGAGCAAGAGCGCGTGGCACAGCTAGCGACACCTGGCGGTGGAGCCCCGAATGCCGAAGAAGTGGTTATAGAGGTGCGCAACCTCGATACCTACTATGGCACACGGAAAATTCTCAAGGATGTGAGCTTCGATGTTCACAAAGGGGAGATTTTTGTCATTCTGGGAGGTAGTGGTAGCGGCAAATCGACGTTGCTGCGCCATATCGTTGGCTTACTTAAACCCTCGGCTGGATCGATTAAAATTCTCGGCCACGAGACGGCGACGATGGGCGAGGAGGAATGGCAGCCTATCCGCCGAAAGATGGGTGTATTGTTTCAAGGCGGCGCGCTTTTCAATTCGCTAACGGTCGGCGAGAATATAGCCTTGCCCTTGCGCGAGTATACTGATCTTCCCGAGGCGACAATCGGGATTCAAGTGCGTATGAAACTGGGCTTAGTGGACCTTGCGGGATTCGAGAATCTTAAGCCCGATCAATTGTCGGGCGGTATGAAAAAACGGGCGGGGCTGGCTAGGGCGATTTCGATGGACCCGGAGGTGCTTTTTTTTGATGAACCCTCGGCGGGGCTCGACCCAATCGCGGGGGCCGGGCTCGATGAGTTGATTCTCAGGCTAAGAGATACTTTTGGGATGACGATAGTGGTCGTCACCCATGAGATGGAGAGTATCAAGAAGATTGCCGATCGGGTGATCATGCTTTTTCAAGGAGAAACGGCTGCTGTGGGCCCACTTGATGAAGTCATGCAGGTCGATCATCCGAAAATCAGGCAATTCTTTGAACGCCATGCGGATGAGGAAAAGGTTGACCCGCATGAATATCTTGATTATTTGACTGCGAGTGGAGGCACGGAGCACTAAAATGCCTAGAAATAAAGGTAACGAAGTGAAGGTTGGTATTTTTGTCGTTGTGGGACTCGGTATTTTCGCCTTGTTCATCGTCTCGCTTATGGGGGTGGGTCTGAGCGTATCCGAGGATCGCTATCGGGTGCAGTTCGGAAGTGTGGCGGGGCTCGAGAACGGAAGCCTGGTGCGCCTTGGCGGGCTTAAAGTGGGACGAGTCGAGAGCGTTGGTATTTCGCCGGACGATGCGCGAATGGCCGAGGCGGTGATTCTATTGAAGTCGGGCACCCCAATTCGCAAGGACAGCAAGGTCCAAGTCACCTCGGTTGGCATCACGGGCTCGATGTTCCTCTCGATATCACTTGGCTCGCCAGCCTCGCCGATGGTTAAGCCCGAATCGGTTATTAGGGGGCAGGAGGCCGCGAGCTTTCAAGATGTGATTAATGAGGCCCAGGGTGTCGCCTCGCGGGTGAATAATGTTCTATCGGGCCTTGATGAGACGGCGAAACTCGTGTTCTCCGATGTGAAGGGGCTGGTTCAGGTTGCCCGCCAGAAAGTTACTTCGATCCTTGGAACGACCGACCGGGCTGTGGCGAGGTTGGAAAATATTTTGAGCGAGAAGAACGAGCAGAACATCACGAAATTCCTTGCCTCGCTCGGCGGGGCGGCAACGCGGCTTGAAAAGAATATTGGTCCCGCCATTGGAGAGTTTCAAAAAACTTTGGGTAGGGTTCGGGGCTCGATCGACACGCTTGACCGGACGGCGAACTCTTTTACAAAACTGGCGGGGGAGTCTTCGAGTTTCGTTGGAGAGCTTAAGGGGCGCTTGGCCACGGCAGATAGGTTGATGGCTAGGTTCGACCGGGTGGGCGAGGGTCTTGAAAAAGTTTTTGCCACAGGGGAGCAAGCGGTTGGAGAACTGACTGGCGCGCTTAAGGCAGAGATTCGAATTATTCGCGAGGAAGTGCAAAAAGAGATTGCGGCCTCTGGCGGAGCCGTTCGCAGTGAGATCTCAGGTGTAGGCTCTCAGGCTAAGTCGGCGCTCAAAAAGGGCGGGGATAGTCTCAGTGATGCGCTTGGCGCCGTCGAGGGGGTAGCCAACCGCGTGGATGGTTTCCTGGTGACGAATCAGGGTGATTTGAGGAAGGTCATCGTGAATTTCACCAAGCTCTCAAGCAGCTTGAATGACATCCTCCTCCAGGTGGGAGGGGAGAAGGGTAGCAAAATAAAGGGAGCGGCCGAGGAGCTTCGTGTTGCTATGGGGCGGGCCCGCTCTCTTCTTAGTCAGCTCGACGACACGGTGGCGAGCCACCGGGAAGACATTCAAATTTTAATTACGGATCTGAGGGATACGGCCAGTAACCTGAGCAACTTCACGGCGACGATCAAGGACCGGCCCTCGTCGATGATATTGAGTGCGCCGGCCGCTCCGCGAACTTTTAATAAGTGAGGATGAGAGCATGTTGAGTGTTCTGGAAAGAATCAGACGCGCCAGGTGGGGTGGGCTATGGATGGTGTTGGTGCTATTGGTCGCGCCCCTTGCCTTGTCTGGCTGTGGTGTGGGCGCAGAAAAGGTGCCCGAGACGCGCTATTTTGTGGTCGATTATTCTGTGCCGACCTCGATAAATGCAGGGCCTATAGTTCCCGTGGTTGTAGGCGTGGATAATTTTAGGTCCGATGCGGTCTACCGAACCGAGAAAATCGTGTTCCGCAAGGTGCCCTACGAGGTGAACTTCTATCCCTACGAGCGGTGGGGCGCGCGGCCCGATGAAATTGTCACGGACAGGATGATTGATCATCTTCTGGCGACAAAGCGTTTTCGAGAGGTTGTGAGGGCGGCCAGTGGCGTGCCGTCCGATTATCTGGTCCGGGGCCGCGTCAAGCGATTTGAGGAGGACGGTATCTCAAATAAGTATTTCGCAGACGCCCAGATCGAGATTTCGCTAATTTATAGACGCACGGGGCAGGTCTTGCTCCAGAGGCGCTTGTCGCGCCGGGAGGTGGCAGCCTCTAAGCCGCCGGGAGGTTTCGTTGATGCCATGGCGAGAAACCTCAAGGGCCTTTTGGGCCAGGCCGCCGCACAGATTGGCCAGGCCGTCTCGAAGCATCAGCGGCAAATGGCCAAGCGCCCTTGACAGCGTGGCTCTGTGCCCGTAATTAATCTGGGAAAGCTTTGATTTTATCTGCACATCGCCCATCCGAGGTAGCATACCGAAACCCAAGACTGGTAAATTACATTTGCGAGGATGTAGGTGAATGTGGTTGAAGTTGCGGGTGATTTCACGTGCCCCCCCTCGGCAATGCGATTTTAGGAATAATGCGAAAACGGATAGGTCCCCCGGTGCTTGAAATGAGCTAGGGTTGAAAGCTGGCCAGGGTTGGTAAAGAGCTGGGGCCCGTCGCGTAAAGTTGGAGGAAGGATGAGCGCAAGAGTTAAATCCCCGGAAGTGAGGATGCCCGCTGAATATGAGGCGGAGGTGAAGGCCAATCCGGCTTTCATGGACCGCCGCCGCTTTTTGAACTATTCCGGGTGGGTTGGAATCCTTGGGAGCATCACGGTAGGTCTCCTGGGTTTTCTCAGGTTCATGTTCCCGCGAGTTCTCTTTGAGCCGGCATCGGCCTTCATGGCCGGGCGGCCCGACGACTATGCCGTGGGCTCGGTAGACTCTCGCTATCTAAGCTCGCACCGCGTCTGGATCGTTCGCGAGGAGAAGGGATTTTACGCCCTTAGCGGGATATGCACCCACTTGGGCTGCACACCGAATTGGCTTGCCAATGAAAATAAATTCAAGTGCCCCTGCCACGGCAGCGGTTTCAGGAGAAGCGGCGTGAATTTTGAGGGCCCCGCCCCTCGGCCGCTTGATCGATACAAAATTGTGTTGGCCGAAGATGGTCGGATTCTAGTGGATCGGGGCAAGGCCTTTCGCCAGGAGCGGGGAGAGTGGACCAAGCCTGCTGCCTATTTGTTTGTATGATCCATTACTCGTAAGGACTGTTTCCCCCTAGCCGGGGTGCTGGAGGTTTTGATGGCGAAATTGAAAGAGCGCTTCAATCTCGATCTCGTGAAGCGAAGTATAGTGGACTCGCAAATCTGGCGGTCCATGTTCCGCCACGGCTACGAGGACACACCCAGGAACCGTGTCCTGATGGTGGTGGATAATCTTTGGCTCCATCTTCATCCCACGAAGATCCGCCGGCATGCCATCCGTATCCGCTTCACCTGGTGCATGGGCGGCATCACGTTCCTTCTCTTTTTGTACCTGACGATAACCGGCGTTATTCTAATGTTCTACTACCGCCCGGTAGGCGAATATGCCTATCTCGACATGAAATTCCTTGAATTCGATGCGCCCTTTGGTATGTTCATGCGAAATATGCACCGCTGGGCGGCTCACGCAATGATTATTGCGGTTTGGCTCCATATGTTCCGCGTCTTCATGACGGGCTCGTATAAGCCCCCCAGGGAGTTCAACTGGGTTATCGGCGTGCTGCTTTTGACTCTCACCCTTTTGCTCAGTTTCACTGGATATTTGCTTCCCTGGGACCAGCTTTCCATCTGGGCGGTGACGGTGGGAACGAATATGGCCCGCGCAACGCCTCTGTTGGGGAGTGAGGGGCCCTTTGGTGAAATGGTGGGTGTGACCCCCCGCTTTGACGCTCGTTCGGCCCTTCTGGGCGGTACCATTGTCGGGCCGCCGACCCTTTTGCGCTTCTATGTACTCCATTGCATCGTGATACCCCTGGTTGCCTCGATATTGATGATGGTTCATTTCTGGCGAATCAGGAAAGACGGCGGAATTTCGGGGCCCCTGTAGGCCCGCTTTTAAAAGGCGATTATTGTGGCGAAAGAAGACAAGGTTGTCGGTACGGTAGATGATTTCCCGCGTACAAGCTGGGAGCGGGTCAACGACAAGGTGCATGTGTGGCCCTACCTGACACGTCTTGAGTTCATGTGTGCGATCATCATTACGATTCTACTCACCGTCTGGTCCATTACGATAGATGCGCCCCTTGAGGAGCCGGCAAACCCCTCGGTCACCCCGAATCCCTCGAAGGCGCCGTGGTACTTCCTGGGGCTCCAGGAGATGCTCGTCTACTTTGACCCCTGGATGGCGGGGGTGGTGTTGCCCACGCTGATTATCGTCGGCCTCATGGCCATTCCCTACATTGATGTAAACCCCAGGGGAAACGGTTACTACACTTTCAAAGATCGAAAATTTGCCATCCTTACCTTCCTGTTCGGTTTTCTCGTTCTCTGGGTCTGGCTGGTCATCCAGGGAACTTTCATGCGCGGGCCGGGCTGGAACTTCTTCATGCCCTGGGAGCATTGGGATCCGCACAAGGTGGTTGCCTTAACGAACATTGATTTGCCGTATCTGTTCGGCTTCAGGACCTATTGGAGCCAGGCTGCCTTCGGTATCTTTTGTATTGCTGCCTGGTACGCCACAATTCCTATTTGGTACATCTGGCGCCGGGATACACTGGTAAACGTCGGGTTCACTCGCTATGCGCTCAAAGCTTTCTTGTTTGTGACGATGATGGGCATGGTGGCGAAGATGATCTTGCGAATTGGATTTAACGTGAAGTACGTGCTTGTGCTTCCATGGTTGAATATCTGAGTTAAGGAGATAACCGAATGAGCCAGGAGGGTAGGCCCAAGAAACATTTGTGGTGGGATGCCTGCGGTTTGTGGGTGCTGGTTCTTCTCACAGGTGTGGGAGCGGCGACCTATTTCCTGATCGCATAACCGCACATTACAATGACCTCTTGAATATGAAAAAGCTCCCTCGTTTGAGGGGGCTTTTTTTGTTCTGTCTGATGAATTTATTTTGAGGATTGGAGTTGGGCGATTGAAGGCGAACTATTGAGAGGGGGGGGGAGGAAAACTTAAAAATTAAATTTCAACCGGCTGGCCAGGGGAGGTTCCGGGAGCGCATGATTTCACGGAACTTTGATACGTTGATGAGTTCCATCGGTGCGCCCTCGGTGTATTTGTTCACCTCTTCGGTGAAAAATCCCGTTGTGATTAGGATGCCTTTCAGCGCCCGCTCGGCACGGACTGTGTCCGAGAGGCCGATTACTCGGATGGAATCCACAAATTGCCCCTCAGGCACGAGTATTCCGTGCACGAGGTAGTCTCCGCCGATTATTGGCGTGGGGTTGTGGGCGAGAATATCGAACTCCTCGCTATTTACCCAAACGGTTTCGACTATTCTCAGGTTCATGTCCTCAAGAAGATTCAAGACCGCTCGCTCGAAGGCCTGAGGCGCCATTTTTCGGAGTGTCTGTATCTCTGTGTCGCTTTGGGTTTTTTCTGATTCTTCTTCGAGAGCAATATTCGAGGTAGTCTTCTTGACGAAGAAGATGGCGATGAATCCCATAATAAGAGCGAAAGCAATCACTTCTAGCATATAGCTTGAGTCCGGAATTCATGTGGGAAGTTGATTAGTATTGTCGGGTGCCAGTCAAAAAGGTCCCGTAAGCGAAAGAATCTCAACTGCAATTGGTAAAACGCGTAATAATATTTAGGCACATCGACCCAAATATTTATAAAAATCCTGCTATCGGATCATTTCATCGTAAATTGCGTCTTTTTTGCCTTCCTTGCTTAGTTTGTCATGTCTTAATCCCTGCGAAATAGACAGCCAAACGAAGAACGCAATCAAGGGAGCCATGATTGCGATTGGAATGTTGTCGGGCTTCATAAGAATCTGGATGAATTGTTCCATACCAGAGATAACCTCCTGATTTTCGATAAACTCAAAATTGGGCGTTTATTAAACTCTCGCTTTCCTTTATTTACTCCAAAATAGGGGGGTGGGGCAAGTCGCCTGGCAGTGAGCGATGGATTCCGGAGCCCTCATTCGCTTGACAATTCAGGCGAAATTTAGATATATGACTGAGTTGGTCTAGTACTTTGGTTTGGTGCCTAGGTGCCTCCCGCCAAGTGATTCCGGCCCGTTTGAATAGGAATTTAAAAACCGGATGCCACATTTTATTTTTAACGATTGTATTGGATGTGATGCCTGCTTGCCGGTGTGCCCCACGGGTGCGATTAAGGGCAACAGTGGGATCACCGTGACGGCACAAGGCTTTGAGGGTAAGGGGAGGGAGATATACGTCATCACGCCCACTCTTTGCATCGATTGCGGAGTATGCGGGAAATACTGTCCCGTGGAGTCGATTCAGGATAAAGGTGGCAGCCGCATCACGAATATTAAGCACAAAGAGATGCCCAAGGCATTTGTTCTTGAGGAGAATTGCACCGGATGTGTCTGGTGTGTGGACATATGCCCGTTTGATTGCATCACCATGGCTGACTCTACTGTTGAGCGCGATCACAGCCAGGTGGCCGTAGTGGATCAATCGACCTGTGTCGGTTGCCGTCTCTGCGTTGAAATTTGCAATAAGGGTGCGGTTGTGGTGAATCGCCATGACGATGAGTCGGATTACATGGCCCCTCTTATGAACGATTTTGTGGTCTCTCCACTCAGGGCGTATTAAAAAGAGCAATTTTTTACGAATATATTTCAATTCTACGGCCTCCCACTAAATGGGGAGGCCGTTTTTTCTCAATGACTTCCAATCCCCTTGTTGACGCTTGCTCCCTCCCTCGGGTAGCGTTTCTCTTTGGTGTTCGCGCAATTTGATGTTTGCGTGAAAGGAGAGAGGGAATGCCTCCTAGACTCAATGGCCTACCACCGGCCCGGATAATGGATATCGTCGATCTGGTGGAGGAATACGCCCCGGGACATTCGGATCTCATTACCCGCGCGTATATCTACACAGCGAAAGTGCATCGTGGGCAGTCACGTGTATCGGGCGAGCCCTACATTTCGCATCCCCTTGAAGTCTCTCGTGTCCTTGCCATTATGCGACAAGACCCCGACACCGTTGCTGCCGGCATGCTTCACGACACGGTAGAGGACACTTCTGCCTCAATTGACGAAATTGTCGAGCTATTTGGTACCCATGTGGGCGAACTTGTCGATGGCGTCACCAAACTCGCTAAACTCGATAATTCCAACCCCCAGGCAAGACAGGCCGAGAACTATCGCAAGATGCTTGTTGCAATGTCGCACGACATCCGAGTCATCTTGATCAAGCTAGCCGACCGTCTCCACAACGCCATGACGCTTGAGTTTCTACCGCCCGAAAGGCGGGAGCGCATTGCTCGGGAGACGGCTCAAATTTATGCACCACTCGCAAACCGGCTGGGCATCGGTTGGTTAAAGGGTGCACTCGAGGATGTGGCCTTTCGACATCTTCACGCTGCGGAATATCAGGAAATCGACGAAAAGCTCCAAGAGGGCTACGAGGACAGGAAATTATACCTAGAGGAAAGACAAGAGCTTGTTCGAAAGGCGCTTGAGGAGGCGGAGATTGAGGCTACTGTATCGGCACGCTTCAAGCTCCATTCGAGTATTTACCGAAAAATGCGGGAGCAGAATCTCGATTTTCACCAGGTCTACGATATCGCTGGTCTTCGAATCGTTGTCGAGGATCTGAAAGACTGCTACGCCGTTCTCGGTATATTGCACTCGATGTGGAAGCCGATTCAGGGACGTTTCAAGGACTATATAGCGTTGCCTAAATCGAACCTCTATCAATCGCTCCATACGACCGTCATGGGCTCGAAAGGACGGCGCATCGAATTTCAGATTAGAACCAAGCAAATGCATCAGATGTCCGAGGAGGGCATTGCCGCCCACTGGCGCTATAAAGAGGAGGGGGAGTCCGAGGACGAGAGCTTCGACAAATTCGAGTGGTTGCGTCGAATTGTGGAGAGCCTGAGCGAGGAGTCGGATCCGAAGAATCTGGTCGATTCTGTGCGTCTGAATCTCTTTCAGGACGAGGTTTTTGTGTTTACTCCTATGAGCGAGGTGAAAAGTTTTTCTCGGGGCGCGACGCCAGTCGATTTTGCCTACGCCATTCATTCCGAGGTGGGACATCATTGCGTGGGTGCGAAGATTAACGGTCGAATCGTTCCCCTGAACAGGCCGCTTGAGAATGGTGATGTGGTGGAGATTCTTACCAATAGCCAGCGGACGCCGGATCGCGAGTGGTTAAAATCCATCGTGACGCCCCGAGCCAAGCAGCAGGTAAAAATGTGGGTTCGCCAGGAGCAGCGCATGCGTTCGACGGATTTGGGCCGCGAGCTGCTCGAACACGAATTGAATCGATTTCGGGCCGATCCTGCCGATTTCATCAAAGAGGCGCCTCTCCGTAAGGCCGCCGAGACATTGGAAGTGCCGGGCGAGGACGAGCTCCTGGCTGACATCGGATTCGGTCGTCTTTCGGCTCGAGATGTTGTTCGCTGCCTTATCCCCGACGAGCTTGTTCAAAGCCAGGAGAAGCGTGAGAAATCGGCGCTTCGCCGTTTTGTCCATAGGGTGGGTGGCAAGTCACCCACAGGGATTATTCTCAAGGGGCAGGACGATACCCTGATTCACTTTGCAAAGTGCTGCGACCCGATACCGGGGGACCCAATCGTGGGCTTCATCACACGCGGAAAAGGGGTGACGGTTCATCTTGAACAGTGCCAGAGTGTCCAAGATCTCCTCGCTGAGAGCGAACGGCTGGTCGATGTCTCTTGGGGGCAGGAGAAAAAAAATGTAATGCACACGGTCTCGCTTCTGGTCGAGGCCGTAGATCGCCCGGGGATACTTGCTGGAATGAGCATGGCCATTGCCGGTTGCAATAGCAATATTATTCGCATTGAGGCGGAATCCCAGGAAGATAAGGCTGGAATTCGCCTGGATGTTCAGGTGCACGATTTGGCACACTTAAACGAAGTGCTGAAAAAAACCCGTGGCGTTAAGGGCGTTCATTCCGTGCTCCGTGTCGAGCCCCGCGTGCATCGCAGCGAAGTTTTGGACGAGACTTACCAAGACTAGGCGGCTTCTTCGTGTTTGCCTGTGCCATCATCATGGTTTCACGATATGATATTAGATTGAAACGAATTTATTTTAGATAAAAGAGAATTTTTCAAACGATGAAATCACTTTGGAAGCGCCTCCTCTTTGCCTTTGTGGTGCTGGTTCTGGTTTTGCTCGCCGGCGTCATTGGATATATGTCGATCGAGGGATGGACTTTTTTCGACGCCCTCTACATGACCGTCATATCTCTCACCACGGTAGGCTATGGGGAAGTACGCGACCTTACCACTAATGGCCGAATTTTCACGATACTCCTCCTTTTCAGCGGAATGGGGATACTCGCGTATGGAATGGGAACTTTTACCGCATTCCTGGTCGAGGGCCAGTTGTTGGACTACCTGAGAGGCCGTCAAATGCAGAAAAAAATTCAGCGACTTCGAAATCACTTTATTATCTGTGGATACCGGGGAGAGGGGCGCTACGCGCTTGAGGAACTTATAAAAACGAAGACGCCTCATGTTGTCGTTGACAAAGATTTGTCCGAATTAAAGGCGATGTTTCCTGATGAGGATATATTGACGGTCGAGGGCGACCCCACGAGAGAGCAAACACTGGCGCTGGCGAATATCGAAAATGCCCAGGGTTTAATTAGTGCGCTCTCCGTTGATAGCGAAAACCTTCTCGTCGTTCTCTCGGCACGCGAGATGAGCACTACCGTTCGTATTATTTCATGTGTGTACGAACGCGAGAGCGCTCAAAAGTTTCAGCGCGTGGGTGCGAATGGAACGGTCATGGCAGACTTCATCGGCGGCCTCCGAATGGCCTCTGAGGCAATACGCCCGACGGTGGTTTCCTTCCTCGATACAATGTTGCGCGGGCAAGACAAGACCCTTCGTATCGAGGAGGTACGGGTGATAGAAAAAGCCGTGGATTGGGTTGGGAAAACACTTAGAGAAATCGATTTCCCCAAACAGACGGGTCTGCTCGTCGTGGCGGTCAAGTCCTTGGGCTCAGAGTCCTATATTTATAATCCCGGGGCCGAATATGTGGTCGAGAAAGATAATGTTTTCATCGTCATCGGCCAAATTGACCAAGTCATCAAGATGAAAAAACTTCTCGGCCACGATATTCAGGAAGAAGACCTTGAGGAAAGCAGCGTCTCCACCGGGAGTTCTGCAAATTCCGGATGAGCAACGACACCCCGAAAGGGCTTTTGCTGCACGAGTGGAACCTTACTGCCCAAAGGGCCCGAGAACTTCAGGAAAACCTCAGAATTCGATTGAAATTCCCAATCCCTATAAGCCCACCGAGAACAGTATCTGGCGCCGATATCTCCCCCTCCTCGCTTTGGCAAGCGAGCCGTGGCCGACATCATGGTTTTCTCCTTTCCCGAGCTTGAGTGTGTGGAAGAATCGCTTGTTGAGGGAAAATTTCGTTTCCTTATGTTCCAGGGCTGCTTTCGTTTTTCGAGGGTCCACTTTTGGAGCGGGCCCTTTTAAGCTGAAACAAAAACCAGACCTATTTTTTCGATGGCCAGGGGCATCATCCTCGGGGGCTGGGAATAGCCTTCCATCTGGGTCTTCGCCTAGGGATTCCCTCGGTGGGTTGTGCCAAGAGCCGCCTCTGGGGTAAGGCTGGAAGAGCCTGGGGACGATAAAGGCGCTTGGAGGCCATTGAAATCGCCGGCAGGTGAGACTGTGGGCGCAATTCTAAGGACACGAAAAAGCGTAAAGCCGGTTATATCTCTCGCCGGGGCATTTAATCGATCTTGAGAGTGCTATTGCGTATACCTTGGCGCTCTGCTCGCGGTACCGGCTCCCTGTTCCTATTCGCGCAGCCCATATCAGATCTAACGAGGAGCGCCGCCGACTTGGCATCATCTAGATAAAAAAAGCCCCTCCGCGCCAATGGCAGGGAGGGGCTAAAATGTGTGCTGAGTTATTAGTTGCTGGCTTTAGAGGGCTTCTTGAAGTTGTTTCCGAGCATGATGAAATCGCGAAGCGCTTTGATTTGACGAAGTCCGTCACCACCGAGAAGTTCCGGATCAATTGGCTCTCCATGGCTTGTAATACTACTTCGGCCAAAAGAGGCCCCGAGATTCTCAGGGCTCGAAACCTTTATTTTCTTCTCGTCGGTTTCCACCACGCTAACCATAATCGATTTGGCGCCGATGCGAAGGTTGGCGGGTTTTTCCTCGGCTAGTTCTGCTTCCTGGGTGGCAGTTAGCTCATAAACCCAGCGCCCATCATCCTGCCCAGTTAATTTCCCTCTGACAATATTGGCCGTGACGCCAGCGCCCTCGAAGAATACGGGCATTTTTGTGCCAGGTACGATTTTCTGTGGGTTCTGAATCCATCGGAGAATCCATTCGGGGCGGATGCGCTTTTTCGCATATTTCATGTCTGGTGCCGAAGGGGGCTCAACGCCTGCCTTGGGCGGCCATTCGCCATGGCACGAGAAGCACTCTGCTTTTCGGAAGAGTTCTTGCCCGGCATTGAGCGATTCTGCTGAGACCAGCTTTTTGTCGAAATGGACGTAAGGCTCCAGTTTTCCATCGAGTGCGGCAAAATAATTTACTAGCGCGGCTGCATCCTTTTGAGGCATTTCAAAGCTAGGCATTCGTACCTTTAGCCAGGGGCGCAATATAACGACATCATTAAGGAAGCCATAGAACCAGTCGGGCTGAATTTTGCTGCCCTCGCCAGTCAGGTGGGGCGGACCGTTGTTTTTCTCCTTGTAGCGTCGAAGGATTTCGCCGCCCCAGTTTTCAATGACGTGGCAGCCGTTGCAGTTGTATTTTTCAAGCATGCGGCGGCCCAACTCTATTTTCTTGCCTCGATCATCAAGTTCGTTGTGGACCGAGTGGGGTGGGCCATGTCCGCCCATTCCGCGCAAGAAGGTGCGGATGTTTCTGGCCTCCTCATCGGAGAGGTCAAAGTTCGGCATCAAGAGCTTTTCACGTTCGGTCTGATAGATTTTCGGGTTTTTGAGTTTTCCGAATGCCCAAGCATCCCAGGTGTGCTTCATGTTGACGACATTGCCGAATGATAATTCGACTTCTCTTTTTAGTGAGAATCTTGAGAGGTCGGGGCCTATTTTAGAGGTATTTTCCATGCCGGGGATGATGTGGCACCCGGCGCAGCCCCGTTGCCTGATTAACTTGGCTCCACGCTTGAAGGCTGCCTTGTCTTCCAGGGCTATCTCGGTCGCTTTTTTCGAGGGATCCGAGAGGCTGAAGAGGTAGGCGGCTATCGAAGTGGCCTCGGTATCCGAGAGGCGCAAGCTCGGCATCGTCGTTTCGTGCCAGTATTTTTTGGGGTTTTTCAGCCAGCGGATAAGCCAATCGGGCTGTACCTTTAAGCCGACGTTGGCCAGGGCTGGGGCAAAGTCGCGGTTGCGTATGACGAGGGGGCGTCCCGTGACGCCTTCGAGGGCCTTGCCCGGATTGTCATCCTCAGCGCCCCGGGCGTGGCAACCCAGGCAACCGACGGACTCGAAAATTTCCTTGCCCTTGGCGATCGTGGCGGCATCGCCAAGGCCGCTAACTTTCTCTGAGGGTGTGCGCCTGACGCCAGAGGTCCAGATGTAGGTGGCGATATCTTTTGTTTCTTGGTCGTTGAGGCTGAAGAAGGGCATCTTTGTACGAGGGTTGTAGGCACGAGGACTCTTTATCCATGAAACGAGCCAGCCGGTGTTTACTTTTTCCTGAATGCGGGAAAGGTCGGGCCCTCGTTTTCTCAGGTCATCGGTCCCGGGGATGTTATGGCAGCCATAGCAGCCCAGTTCGCGTACAAGCGAAATGCCTTTGGAAAGTATTGGCGCACGATCAAGGTTGAATACGTTCGTGTGGCATGCATAGCACTTGGATTCCATTTCGGATTTTGATAATAATTTATCTTCCCAGAAATGGTCTTTGCCGTGGGCAAGGTCAGCGGTCTTGAGGGCGTTGCCTTGTCCTCCATGGCAAGATTGGCACCCAATTTTTTCAAGATCGTGTTTCTTGAGGTAGAAATTTTTGTCCGGGTGCGTAGCGTAGGGTGCTTTAGACTTCTCAAATCCGGCTCGGTTAGCGCCCAGATGACAACTCTGGCACCGGTCTGCCCGCAGAACAGGTTCGTTGAAATTGTTGCGCTCGTAGGCTTTGAGGACGATTTGCTTGATATCGAGGGTGCGCTTTCCTACGGCCTCGAGGCGGCGCTCAAGACCTGATACTTCGCCGGCGACCCCTCGGCGTTGTTTTTTTAAGTTTTCTAGGGCTTGATATTTAGCCTTGATTTTAATATCAACGGCATCGCGCGCAGCCTCGGCGGACTCGGCCGGCTTTTTGAGACGCTCGATTTCCTTGCGTAGCTCATCAACATGCTTCGATTCGGCTGAAATGTCCTTGCCTTGCCGAATACCCTCATTGAGCTCGAAGTAGGCTTCATCGAAATTAGCTTTCGCGAAACCCAACTCTTGGACCTTCTCAAAGGCTTCAAGCTTTAGTTTCTCAAGCCCCACCTTAAATTTTGCAATCTCGGCATCGGAGGCCAGGCTCGTCTCGCTCTTGGCGATTGCGGTGTCTAGCTTGGCAATTTTTGAGCCAAATTTCTCTCGGCTCTTGGCGAGCTTAGCGGAAAGGGATCGAATCTCCATTTGGTTGAATTCAACCTGATGGTTTTTCCAAGGCCTTCGGGTAAAGATTTCATCCCATACGACCCAGAAGGTTACGGCTACCATTAGGATGCCGATCACAAAGAAAAGAACCGGGGAAGTTTTTTCCTCGGGAGGCCGAAACTCTCGTGAAGACATACTGGCAGATACTCCTGGAAATACGTGAGCGGATAAGTCAGTGTCAATTAGCAGGCAGGATTATAGATTTCGGCCCATGGCGCGTCAACCGATTAGCCCTTTAAAAACTGGATTCTAGGGCTTGGAGAGGCAGGCGGGGAGAGCCCTGATAGAAGGGCGTTAGCTCTCCTCTTGGGTGGATACCGTTCTGGCCGTGTCCTGGGTGCGTACGATTGAACTCAACTCATAGATTATGGCGATGGATATCGAAGGATTTTTGTTAATGAGCGCCAGAAGCGGGTCTTTTTCGATACCCAAGAGGGTGACTTCGGTGTCTCCAGCCTTGGCGCCAGCTGTGCGTCCCTCATCTCCAAACAAGGCGATTTCACCAAAAGAGGAGGATACACCGAGTGTGGCTAGCTTTTGCTCCTCTTTTCCGAAAACTTTCATAATATCGACCTCTCCGTCCACTATTACGTACAAGTAGTCGCAGGGGTCATCCTCCTCGAATATGAGAGTGTTCGGTTTAAAATGAAATTCAGAGGAAATATCACTCAAAACTCTGAATTGATCAGAGGTCATCGAGTCGAATAGCTTGACTCCCTTGAGAAACAGGGCTTTTTCGATAGTTGATAGCATCTCGCGGCCCCCCGCATTTTCGCCCCCTGCCTTGATTTGAGCTTGCGCACGCTTGGCTTGGGTACGAACTCTTTCATCCGGGTCATTGGCGGCGACCTCTATCCATTCTTTTTTATCTTCGCTTTCGTGAAGAGACATCTGGCTCATGGCGCCGACGGCGGCCTCGCGAACATAGATGTCATCGTCGCTGGCAAGTAAACGGAGGTGTGTGGACCATCTGTGAAGTGCCTCTCCTAGGGTGCTTTTTGATAGAGAAGAGGCGCTTTTGTCCTCTGCGATAAAATGTCCGGCGGCATCGGTCGCAACGGCGCGAATCCATGGGTCCAATGAGTCCACATAGATTTGGAGGACTTCATTAAACTCAACAGAGGCCAGCGTCCATGCCTTGCGGCCCTCGTTGAGTTTTTCAACCGTGGTGCCATCGAGAAGGAGTGGCTCGAGCATGAGGATCAACTGGCGCATATCACCAACTGCATTAACATTGCTGAGTGTTTCGATGGCTATCGCACGAGAGGATTTCTCTCCCCGGGCAAGGGATTCGGATACCGTATCGACGGTCTTCTCATCCCCGATGACACCTAGTAGCTGGAGAATAAGGGTTTGACGCTCCTGGACCTTATCCGACAACGCCCTGTGGAGCATGACATAGGGCTCGCTCACACCCCTTCTCTCAATGGTGTGAAGGTGGTTAATCATCTCGTAGACCCCGAGCAGGTGCTCAAGCGAGAATTCCGTCAACCCTTCGGTCAACTCATCGGAGTTCACCTCTTGCGGCGAGTTGCCGTTCTGGGCGGGTGCTAGCCAGCGCCCGAAAATAGCAATCAGGGCACCTCCTTCAAGCGAGAGCGCATCTCGACGCTTTATTTCCTTGAGTGAATTCACCGCCTCGTTGCGGACCAGGACGTCGGTGTCGGATAGCGAGGCCAACAGATGCTCGAAATCCGACTTGCTCCCCCTTTTGCCGAGAAGGTGGACCCCCCTTCGGCGTATGGAGACCTCGGAATCCTTGAGGGCGAGATTTATGATTTCGTCAAGATGTCGGGCCTCATGAATATTATCCTTGAGTAGGCGCTCGACCGATTCCATGGCGGATTCTCGAACAGCGACATCACTATTGGAAAGATAGGGAACAACCCGCTTAACGAAACGTGGATTTTCAAGCTCTCCAATGCATTTTAGGGCGCATACCCGCTCCTCCTGGGTGCCCTCCTCAAGCATGGTATGCAGAACTTGAAGCCCCGCAGCGAGATAGAACAGATCGTCTGAATGAACAAGAAGCTGTATGGCGCGAGCGCGCACGAGGGGAGAGTCGTGGGTCAGGCTATCCTGTATCTCCTCGACAAAGTCATCGACCAGACCCGCCTCGACGATTGCATCCATTGTGGCCCGGCGGCACTCATCGTCCTCAGCGTTGAGCATGCGCTCCCATATTTTTCTGGCCCGCTCATTTTCCTTTATGTCTGGGGTTCCGGCCAGAAGGCGGAGCAATTGGCATAGGCACTCGCCTTTGCGGCGAGGGATTTCATCCATGATGAATCCAATGGCCTTGGCCTCCCCTGTGTCTGCTAGCATCCCCGCCGCGTAAACACATAGATCATCATCGCCTTCGTGAAGATTTTTCACGAGGATCGACATGCTTTGCTCATCGATTTCGCCGAACCCCTGTTGGGCAAAACGGAAAAGGCCGAGGTTACGTTCTTCAAGCATTTTTCGGAGCGCAGCAGAGTATTCGCTACGAAGGATAAATCCTGCGGCCAGATATCCTATTGCGATGAAGAAGGTGATACCGGCGACCCATCGTGGGCTAAGAGGGAACAGTGCCAAGCCCGTGGGCCGGATGACGAGCAGGATAATGCCGCTAAGTATGCTGGCGATAGCGACCACCTGGCCGGCCACGAAGGCGCCCACGCGACCGCGAATGTTCGTTGGCAACGCATTATATAAAAGTGCGTTGATGGGATTTCTAATGGATTCTTGGAGATTCTTGTTGTTGAAACGCAGGAACACCGCAGCGTAGAAGCCGGGAAGGAGTGTCATGGCGCCAAGGCCGAGCAGGGTCGTGAAGGGGTAGAGTAGATTGGCGGTTCCCAAGCCTAGTCGGCGAATAATGCGGGGCGTGATGAAGGTTTGTACCAGCAGCGCAAAAGCGCTTCCAATTCCGGTGAACATTCCCAGAAAGGAGGCAAGTTGGGCCTTGTCCTGGAATACTTCTCTAAAGATGACGCTGTACTGGAAGTCTTGGAAACTTCTCAAGAGGATAATAAGAAAACTGAAAATAGAAAATGCCGCGACATATCTGTTCGTTTTCATTAGGGCGATGCCGCCCTGTCTTTTTGATTTGCCAGCGGCTTTTTTCTTGGGTGCAACAGATTTGTCGATCAGATGGTTGCTCAGCCGAACCTGAATCGCAGTTATAAAAAATATGGAAGCAACGATAGTGGCGATCCAGAAATAAAGAAGGTTGGCCACATTTCTGGGATCCTCTAGAGTCGACCT
>JGI24914J38485_100029_pt1 | contig 37760 bp, 41 predicted proteins | sample LinPfosmplate2_FD_38485 | JGI IMG/M metagenome (IMG submission 38485) | reverse complement strand
TCGAGCTCGGTACCCGGGGATCCCACACGCTTTCTTTCCATATCGATGAAAATATTCTCTTCACCATGCTCTTCTTCATGATGACCATGCACGCCAGGTGGTAAACCGTACTCATTGGCCATCTGATTAAATGAGAAGCCAAGGAAGCCATTATCCAACAAATAGGAAAATGCCAGATTGACGGCCTGAGTTTCTCCGCGGGTATTGGCAATAAACCCATCGGAGTTTTCTACTTCTTCTTCGTGCTCTTCTTCTTCTTCGTGCTCTTCCTCAAGATAATCCGGATGAATAGCTAACCCAGATATTTCTAGGTCATTCCATTGCCTATCCGTTATGTCGGCATGCAAGACAAAATTACCCGCTGGAATTGAGAAGCTGCCAACGGCAGTGTCCATATCAGAAGCAGAATCATGCCTCCACTCAAAGGAAAATACAGGTCGATCTAGGCCACTTTCGTTAAACCGGCTATCGGTGACATTGACAACACCACCAATTGCACCACCGCCATAAAGTAAGGTGGAAGGGCCGCGCAGGATTTCAACGCCTGTCGCCAGCATAGGCTCTACAGTTACGGCATGGTCGGCAGAATTACCCGATGCATCAGCATTAACCATGCCGTTGGTCAAACTCATGACTCTTCTTCCCTGTTGACCCCTAATGACTGGTTGTCCCACGGCGGGGCCAAACGAAGCATTGTTTATTCCTGGTTGCATGGAAAGGCTATCCCCAATATTAACGCTTGCTTCCGACCTAATTTCTTCTTCACTCAATACGGTAATTGGTAAAGCAGTCTGGGAATCTCGGGCATGAACCCCTTGAATGATAAATTCAAAATCAACTTCTGCTGGAGCTTCTTGTGCATTTACTGCCGCTGTTAATAACAGCGACGGTGCCAATAAAATTTTCGATTTCATTTTTTTTACTCTTTATAAACATACAGAGGCACCGCTCAAAAACTGAACAGCTTATTTGTTTAATACGATCTAAGAGTAAAAACGTGGCGGAGAGCGGCCTTGGTAAGAAGGGTAGTGGTAAGAAATATAAACCTGATCAGAAAGTTTACTTAAATGAGCAATCTGTTCAACTGCAAAACTTGTATCAGGCTGGGAAAGTGTAACTTGATCATGAGAATCGAAGTGACAAAGAACACAATCAACTTGGTGCTGAACATGATCATGAATAGTTGAATTTTGTAAAGCCTGGACCCCAAGCAACAAAAATGCCAGAAAGCAAACTTGAAAAAACTGTCTATTCAACTTAATCATCCGAATATATAATAAGGCAAAAAGAAAAAAATTCAACCATTAATATTCTAGAACTTAAATTACGGAGTAGGTTCTTCACTCTCCAAATCTGCCGAAGGCCCACTTCTACGGCGACCATCTCGACCGTCTCGAGATGGAGGACCTCTTCTTTCAAATTCTTCCATTAACTCTAATCGTTGTTCTTCGGAAAGCTCGCGATAACGTTGAAAACTTTGTCTTATGGCGCGTTTTTCATCTTCCGACAGGTTATCGAAAGCTTCAAAATTATTCCGAATTCGATCACGCCTTTCTCTATTAATCCCGGAAAGCTCTCTAACACGACTTCTGGCTCGCTCTCGTTGTTCTGGTGACATACTCTGCCAGCGCTCTGCTTGTCTCAGCATGCGTTGTTGTTGTTGCACATCGAAACCATCCCAAGATTCTTTAAACCGAGACAAAATTTTCTGCTTTTCATTATCCAAACTTTCCCATTCCACCAGCGAAATATCTTCTACTGAAGATGATGGTGGTTGTGTAAAACCTGGAGCAGCAAGTAAACAAAAGCTTAAACTGAGTAATAGCAATATATTCTTTATATGACTCATTTTAGAACCCATCATTCATGCTCAACCATTGATAGAACTCCATTTCTTCATATAACTCAAAGCTATCTTCAGTGGTGAGCATTTCAATGTCTTCTAATTCAGACAAAGCAATATCAGCATCATTTCCACTATCACTATTAAAATTAAAACTCACAGCCAGAACCAGCGTAAAAAATGCCAAGGCGCCACCTGACAGTAAAGGTCTTTGATAAAAAGAAAATCTATTTTCTTTTATAGCCCCTTCAAGAACCTGATGACGAATATGATTTAAGCGAGATAAAGTCTGAGCGTCTAAACGTTCACAACTATCGTCAAGTTCCTGCTTAACTTCATTCAAAAATTGTTGATCTGATTTTTTTTCACTCATAACATTTATCTATCTAGCTCATATTCCAGTTTATTTTTTAAGAAACTGCGGGCTCTTGAGTAATGCGACTTAATAGTACCAACCGAACAAGACATTGCCACGGAAGTTTCTTTTTCACTCAAACCCTCCCAGGTTCGAAGTAAAAAAACCTGCTGTTGTTTAAGTGGCATTTCTTGTAATGCAGCTTCCAACAGCACAAGAGATTGATCCGTTTGGCTTATCTCTTCAGGGCTGCGTGCACTAAGATCTTCAAACTCTGGTTCTTCTAACTCATCATCATCATTTGATGAAAGCCAAGTTCCAAAACGTTTTCGTATTGCCGTTCGGCGATGCCAATCCATAATACGATTGCTTAAAATCTTATGGAATAGTAATTCCCAGTCTTGAGCTTCTTTATTAGCATATTTGTTCGTTAACGAAAGCATTGCATCCTGGACGATATCTAAAGCATCATCAGTATTACCAGTTGCTATCTGAGCACGGCGAAAAGCTCTTTTTTCGATTGACGAAAAAAAATTTCCCAGCGCTTGGGAGTTATCCAGAAATTTTCTCCTCGAATTAAATCTTTTACCCTGGCCATCATAGCCCAGAGTAAAAAGACTGTCATAAGTATAGGTAATGAAAAAACTCATTTATAATCTAGCGTCGACCTCTAGGGCCACCTTGCTCTTGTCCCCTTGATCTGCCATTTAGCATGCATCTATTAATAGTGCCATCTTCTAAAGCAATCGCGATATTTGGCTAATTTTCTGCAAACTCTGCCCGCGCTTGTTCTCGTTGCGCTGTACGTTCGGCACGTAAGGCTTCGATCTCACCGGCTAATTCAGGGTTAGCTGAAGATAATTCAGCCCAATGTTCTTCACGCCTAGCTTCAGCTCCTTCCCTACGTTCTTGCCGTCGTTCTTCAAATTCAGCTCTGCGCTCACCATCTGCATTCTCAGAATCTTGTGCAAACACACCTCCAACACTTAAGGCTGCCGCTTTGCATAAAGCAGTGCCTACTAAGAAAACTTTAATTTTATTCATCTTTTCCATTATTTCTCTCCAGCTTTGTTAAGCATTATTTTTCATTTGTATTACTTATAACGCCTAAGAAAAAAATAGGTTTACCTAGGAAAAATTTAATTTGAATAAAATACACATCAGAGAGATGTGATTGGTATAGCCCGAAGCTTAAACTAAAGCCTTCAAAGCAGGTTATTGCTAATAAGTATGAGTACGTAAATCATTCTCATCATTCAACCAGGTGTAAAAATCTTCCTGCAAGGCAGAGATACCGCCAGGGTAATTCAAATCTAACTGCAACAAGCTATTAGTGGGCGTACAATAATCATCGGCTAGTTTTTGTAAAAGAGCGGTTAATGTGCGTCGACCAGAATTATTATCCAGCAAGAAATAAACCAGACTCCATCCAAGCGCATAGTGCACGGCTTGTACTTCACCTTGCCACTCTTCCGGTGGGGCATCCTCCAACAATTCAGGGCGCGCAGCATAAGGTGTCACATCAGGTATTTCTGGAGTAAGTTGTTGCCGCATATACCATAGTCCGTATACACAGATTAGCATCAGAGCAGCAAAGTTAAGGCGTTGTCTATTCATGTTTTTGGGTATGCTGAAGGTAATTATACTCTTCAACAAATCTTTTCACTTATGCTTTAATTGAACAATACTACCCAATTCTAGACGGATCAAATTTGATGAGACTCTCAACTCTATTAATTTCTACTATCCTGAGCTTTATCTTCCTATCAGCCACCGCCCAAGAATCAGAGCTCTATGTCTGGGATCTAACTGATCTCTATGCATCTACCGATGATTGGGAAGCCGCATTTACTGATCTTGAAAATCGTCTGCAAAGTGTTGAACGCTATCGTGGCACCTTAGGTAGTAGTGCTGAAGCATTGGCTGAGGCCCTCAGCACTATTTCAAATGCTTATAAAGAAATTACTCGAATCTATATTTATACCAACCTTCGACTTGATGCGGACCAGAGAAACTCAGACGAGCAAACTCGTTTTGGTAGAGCCATGCAACTCTATACTAATTGGGGAGAAGCGACTTCATGGCTTAGCCCTGAAATTCTCTCAGTTGGTACAGAAAACGTACATCGGTTTTTAGATGAAGAACCTGCCTTGGCTAAATTTGAATTCATGTTAGAAGACACTTTGCGCATGGCACCTTACACTTTAAATGAACAGACTGAAGCTATTCTGGCTCAAGCTTCACTATTGCTGTCTTCACCAGAGCAGATTTATCAAATGTATGCGAATGCTGACATTCCCTGGCCTAGCGTAACTTTAAGCGATGGTGAAGAAGTCCAATTGACACAAGCTGCCTATTCCTTTTATCGAGGTGTAGATAATCGCGAAGACAGGAAACTGGTATTCGATACATTTTGGGGTGCTTGGCAGCAATACGCGGATGGTATGGGCGCCACTTTAAGTTCAGAAGTTCAGGCCAATGTTTTTTCTGCACGAGCCCGATCTTACGATTCAGTTTTGCAACAAAACCTGTTTCAAGATGGCCTACCACCAGAAACTTATACTCAATTAGTTACACAAGTAAATAACTCACTGCCAATCTTCCATCGTTACTTGGAACTACGTGGACGCATGTTGGGTGTTGACGATTTACGCTATTACGATATCTATCCACCATTACTTGAAGTTGATACTGGTGTTTTCGATATTGAGCGTTCTAAAGAAATAGCCTTTGAAGCCTTACAACCTTTTGGTGAGACTTATCTAAACCTTTTAGCTGAAGGACTTTCTCAGGATTGGATGCATAGCCACCCTCAGCCTGGTAAAATCTCTGGTGCATATATGAGTGGGTCTGCTTATGATGTGCATCCTTATATTCTGTTAAACCACACTGATGACTATAACGCCCTTTCTACTTTTGCTCATGAGTGGGGACATGCGGTGCACTCGCTCTTGGCTAATGCCAGCAACCCCTGGGAAACTGCGGATTATTCAACTTTCACTGCAGAAATGGCCTCAACCATTAATGAGATATTGCTTGAAGAATATATGATTGCCAATGCCCAAACTGATGAAGAAAGGCTGTTCTACCTAGGGTCCGCATTAGAAAGTATTCGCGGAACTTTTTTTCGCCAAACAATGTTTGCTGAATTTGAATTAGCCATCCATCAAATGGCAGAAAATGGCGAGCCACTCAATGGCACGGTATTAAGTGAAACTTATGGTGATCTATTAAAACGTTATCACGGACATGATGAAGGTGTACTTACTATAGATGAAGCCTATACCGTCGAGTGGGCATATATCCCACACTTTTATTATGATTTTTATGTTTTTCAATATGCCACAAGTATTACTGGTGCCGCCTGGTTTGCTGAAAAATTTCTAGCCGGTGATGTTCAGGTGCGAGATAACTTTTTAAATGTACTTAGTGCTGGGGGCTCAGATTACCCACATGACATTTTGTTAAACGAAGCGGGCTTAGATATGACGCAGCCTGAAGCCTATGAACCAGTAATTCGGCGAATGAATTCGTTAATGGACAGAATTGAAAGTATTCTTGATAACTAATACTACGGAGAGACAATGATTAAATTCAGCATAAAAATACTAAGTGTCATTACACTTCTAACTCTCTTGGTTAATCCTTCCTTTGCAGAAGTCAGCGAAGACACCAGAGAATTTGGCGGCTTAGATGTCAGGTTTAGAATCATATTGCCCGACAACTATGACCCGACTCAAACTTACCCAACCGTTCTACAATTTCCTGGTGGTTCTCAAAGCTGGAATATCGTTGCAGGTAGCACCGATGCAGATTGGCGTGAAAAAGCAGAACGCGATGGCTATATCGTCATCAGCCCATCTGCTCCAAACGGTCAGTTATTTTTTCAAGGCGGTGACAGAGTATTCCCTGAATTTCTAGACTATATAAGAGACACCTATCCTGTGGCAGATAACAAGCTCCATATCACTGGCATATCCAACGGAGGCTTGAGTGCATTTCATGTTGCTTCTCTGTATCCAGATTATTTCACTTCTGTCACTGGCTACCCGGGACTGCTCAATGGCGCTTCTGATTCGAGACTGGAAGCATTACGTCCACTTTGTATTTACATGCATGTCGGTGATCGTGATTCCTCGTGGCGTTCTGCCATGCAAAATCAATATCAAGCCTTACAAGAACGCGGCTACAACATCAGCTTTAATGTAGAAACTGATCAAAATCATGTACTGGATGTTAGAAAAAATAATTTAAGAGAGCGTTTATTCGCCGAGCTTGATCGAGCTCGTACCAGTTGCAGCAACTAAACATCACAACACAATGAATCTGGAAAAATTAAAAGAAGCAGAATCAGCTTTCTTATATAAATACCCTGGCGGTTTTGAGCATCCTGACATGCTTGCTATGGGGAAAAAACACGGCATGAACAAGCGAGTCACCCAAGCCCAGAACTTTTTTTCGAAAAGTAAATTTCGCGATCATGAAGAAATTTGCATAAATATGGCCAAAGTAATTAGTGCTTCATCAATGGTTTCTTTATTCGAAAAACCTAAGTTTAGAGATTTATTAAAAGCCTTAACTGAGAAAGAAAAAAGAAAACTAAGTAACGGACTTAAAAATTTTCTGCATGGAAATCAAGAAAAAGGCTTTAACGACATGCTAACTATTTTACGTTCAGCTAAATTAGCAAAATGGACATTGATGACTATCATCTCGACATACTTTCACCCCGACAAAGAAGTCTTTATTAAGCCAACTACCGCCAAAGGTGTGATTGCGACATTTGAATTAGAAGGCTTAATTTATAAGCCACAACCTAGTTGGGAATTTTACCAGCGTTACCGTGAAACCATTTTAGAAATGAAAGATTTTGTTGATAGCAGTCTCACACCAAGTAATGCAGCATTTTCTGGCTTTCTTATGATGGCAATGAATTCTTAATTTGCATTTCATGTCTTCTTCAAAAATAATATTTTTAATAAGCATTCTTCTACTATTTTCTGCCTGTAGTAATCAACATAATTCGCAATCATTTCAATTAAACGGCTTTACCATGGGCACTACTTACAACATTACAGTTGTAGGTGAAGATACTCTGGATCCCACATTAATAACTGACGTTCTAGAAGATATTGAAAATACCATGTCGACCTATCGTAGCAATTCAGAATTAATGCGGCTCAACACGGCTCCTATAAATACATGGTTAGAAGTCTCACAAGCTTTATATGAGGTTTTGCTCTTAAGTGAAGATGTAAGTCTGTTGAGTAACGGTGCTTTTGATATTACTGTCGCACCTTTAGTTGACCTCTGGGGCTTTGGGCCAAATAAAAATAACTTTGCCCCACCTCCACGTGAGGATGAAATTGAGGCAGCGAAAGATATTGTTGGCTTTCAATCTCTTGTGATCGCCAAAGGCCGACCTGCAATCTTTAAAAGCAAAAGTATCAATCTCGATTTATCAGCCATTGCAAAAGGATATGCTGTGGATGAGATTGCGGTTTTATTAGAAACCAACAATATTACAAATTATCTAGTAGAAATTGGTGGGGAAATAAGCAGCAGGGGTAGAAACCCACAAGGGGAGCTCTGGCAAATAGCTATTGAAACACCAGAACGCCTAGCAACCAACCGCAGTTCAATGCGAATAATCGAAATCAGTGATTTGAGTATCGCAAGTTCTGGAGATTACAGAAATTATTATGAAATTGATGGAGAATATTTTTCACATACAATTGACTCGAGAAGCGGTCATCCTGTTAAACACAATTTACGGTCTGTGACTGTAGTAGCAGATAACACAGCTCTTGCCGATGCATTAGCCACAGCTTTTAATGTTATGGGTCTTGAGCAGGCGACTTTGCTAGCTAACAATAATAATATTCCAGTTTATTTTATAAGTCTTACTGAGGATGGCTATTCTGAAAGTTATTCAACCGCTTTCACACCATTTATTACTGACAAAAATTGAGTATTAATGCCGTTATCAAGCTGGCAATGTGCTGCAAGCTAGGTAGTATTACGGCTTGGTTTTAAACAAAACGGAACAAGGCAAAGTCATTGAGTAAAGCAGACTCCAGTAACAGTTTACGCCGAATTGGTCTTTTTGCAGGGCCACTCGTTGCTCTGCTAATTTTTCTACTCATGCCAGATCAATACGCTAGTATTGAAGGTGAAACTCTCGAAATTGGCCATGCCACTCGCACTATTGCTGCGACGGTTGGCTGGATGGCCGTTTGGTGGATTACCGAAGCTATCCCAGTTTATGCGACCGCTCTGCTTCCTTTAGCACTATTACCTGCTTTGGGTGGTCTAAGCATCCGAGCAGTTGCCGCGCCCTATTCAAACGAAGTAATTTATTTATATCTTGGTGGCTTCATTGTTGCAATGACGATGCAGCGTTGGCAATTACATAAGCGTGTGGCCTATTCGGCATTACGCTTATCTGGCACAACTCCTCGACAAATTATTGGTGCTTTCATGGCGATTGCGGCAATCGGCAGCATGTGGATCAGCAATACAGCAACAACTATGATGTTACTGCCTGTTGTCCTTAGTGTGATTTCCTTAGTAGCGGAACGAAAAGAATTACCCTCTGAATCAAACCATAACCTTGCCACTGCGCTACTGCTTGGAACAGCATATGCTGCAACAATTGGTGGCATGGGAACCATCATAGGCACTCCGCCAAATGTTTTTGTCGTTTCTTATTTGCAAAATCAGCTAGGCATCGAAATCAGCTTTGCACGTTGGATGACCTTTGGCGTTCCATTGGTAATGGTATTCGCCCCGCTAGGGTGGCTTTTGCTAACACGTTGGATTTTACCGGTTGGTGATAGGCCCTTAGAAGGCATTAAAGAATTAATAGAAAAAGAACAAAAAGAACTAGGCCCTATGTCTACCCAGGAGTGGCGCGTACTTTGGGTCTTTCTATTCATGGCTACATTATGGATGACTCGCCCATTCGTTTCAGGTATTGAGATCGGCGGTCTGCAAATTTTTTCTGGGCTTACCGATGCAGGTATTGCCATTATTGCTGCATTAAGTTTGTTCTGTATACCAGCAGGCGATGAAAAAAAACAAGCAATGGTGAGTTGGGAAACTGCAAACAAGTTGCCCTGGGGATTGTTACTACTCTACGGAGGTGGATTAAGTCTGGCGGCCATGATGGATCAGTATGGCGTAAGTTCTTATATCGGTAGTCTCGCTATTGGCATGGATGGCATGCCGCAATTAGTTATTATTGTCTCTGTATTAGTAATGATGATGCTGCTCTCTGAATTAACATCCAACACAGCAACAGCAGCTACGCTGATTCCAATATTTGCTGCTCTTGCACCAGCATTAGGTTTAGACCCTCTCTGGCTAATAATTCCAGCTGGTTTTGGTGCTAGCTGTGCCTTTATGTTGCCAGTATCTACTCCCCCCAACGCGATTATCTTTTCTACTGAACGTTTTACCATTAGAGAAATGGTACGCGCTGGAATCTGGTTAAACATTGTTGGTGCTGTCGTAATTACTGCTATGGTTTATTGGGTAGCGATGCCATTACTTGGTGTCAGTTAAAATGGCTTTAAAAAATACTTAGCAATAAACTGACACTGAATCTGGCTTCAAACCTGGAATAATTTTTATGGCACTTTTGGGAACCATTCTCCCCGTTATCGTAATCGCATTAATAGGCTACTTTGTGCGCCAACGAAACGTACTATCTGAAACAGAAAGCTTAGGCATAGAGAAAGTTGCATTTAATTTTCTAATCCCCTGTTTACTCTTTAACGGTACAGCCACGACAATTTTCCCAGAGTTTATCGACTGGAGTTTAATGAGTGGATTTTATGCATCAATTTTTATTGTTTACTTGATTGGAATGCTCATAGGGAAAATATTTTTTGCATACAACAATGTTCAATATAGTGTTTTTGGGATGGGCGGTGCTTACTCAAACGTAACGGTAATTGGGATACCGTTTTGCGTGCAAGCCTTTGGTGATGAAGCCTTTGTGCCACTGTTCATCATTATTTCGACTCATAATATTATTATTTTTACCTTTGGCACAGTGATCGCTGAAATTAAAAAAGAATCATCAACGTCGATCTTAAGACACCTAGCTGTAGTTATTAAAGATTTAGTTTCCCACCCTATAACGGGAAGCTTACTAGCCGGGATAATCGTTAATCTTTTAAACATTCCATTTCATATCGCTATTTTAAATACCCTAGATCTTCTCGCGCTAGCAGCTTCACCTTTAGCACTTTTTGCACTAGGTGGTGCACTTACTCGTTACAAAATTACTGGCAACATGCGTGCAACACTGACTATCGTCGTGATGAAACTTTTAATACTGCCAACGATGGTTTACTTATCCCTTTTTCATGTTTTTGACATTGACCCCCTGTGGGCAGGAACAGCTGTATTATTATCCTCCATGCCTACGGGTATTGGGCCCTACGTTTTTTCACTCAAATATCGCGCATGTGAAAGTCAAATAGCATCAGCTGTCGTTATAACTGCAATGCTGTCAGTATTCACCAGTAGTTTTTTTATTCTGCTAGTAACATAAATAGAGAGCACTAAAATGATAATTTTTATTTGGTTATTAATTACAGTCGCCGCAATTGTTTGGCTAACTATTAAATTTCAATTACATCCATTTTTAGGCCTCTTGTTTGGCGCATTTGGGATGTTGATTCCTTTTTTGATAGCTGCTTTTCTAAAAACTGCTCAAGGTTCTTCAACTGTTGCCATCATCACAACATCTGCAATTATGGTTCCACTTATTGCCGCTTTGGGTTTCGATTCCAGCCTTGGTAAAGCGCTAGTACTTCTTGCTATTGGTGCAGGCTCAATAACCGTTTCTCATGTCAATGATTCATACTTTTGGGTTATCGCAAAATGCTCAAATATGGACACTGCAACTGCATTAAAAACACACACTATTGCAAGCATGCTTATGGGTTTTACAGGCTTAGTAATTGTGCAACTATTAGCACTAATTTTGCTTTAAAGTTAAATGCGGGAAAAATATGAAACTACCCTCATCAGCCTTATTCATCCAAGTCGAATGGGTTACAAACTTATCTTGTCAGAGTAGAATCAATTAAAAATGTAATAGTATTTAATAAATTATGAAACTAAATCAAAAGTACATATTTTCCTTATTATGCTCCTTGCCTTTGTTAATATTAACTGGCACAGCATTTGGTCACGGTGTTTCTACCGAAGATGCTGCATTTATAGAAAGTGTCGCAGGTTTTAACTTTTTTCCTTATATGTATCTTGGCGCGAAACATATGTTCACTGGCTATGATCATTTATTATTTCTGGCAGGAGTGATTTTCTTTTTATATCGCATGAAAGACGTTGCTCTTTATGTCAGCCTTTTTGCAATCGGACATAGTTTAACTTTGTTGATCGGTATTCTCGGAGGTATTCGAGCCGATGCCTATATCGTTGATGCAATAATTGGTTTATCGGTAGTCTACAAAGGTTTTGAAAATATTGGCGGGTTTAAAAAACTCGGTATTAATATTAATACCCGAGCCGCTGTATTTTTATTTGGATTAGTCCATGGCTTCGGGTTGTCTACTAAGCTACAAGACTTATCATTATCTCAAGAAGGCCTAGTTGGCAACATGCTTAGTTTTAATATCGGGGTTGAATTGGGTCAACTGGCTGCTTTGGCATTTATTCTTCTTGCCTTCCAATATTGGCGCCAGCATGACAGCTTTATTAAAGGGGCCGTGGCAACCAACCTTGTAATCATGACAGCAGGCTTCATGTTGTTTGGTTATCAATTAACCGGTTACTTTGTAGCTTGAGTAAATGATTTTTTATTTAGTGAAACTTTTAAATAGTAAGGTATAAAAATGAGTGAAAATAATTCAAACCATGAAACAGAAGCGCCTTCGGCATCAAATTTACTGAAAGCCACCGTCGCAACGCTTATCGGTGCAATTATCCTGTTGGTATTGGTCGTTTTACCAGCTGAATATGGAGTAGATCCTACTGGCTTTGGAAACTTAACCGGATTGAGCGACTTAGCTGAAGAACCTTATGAAACTGTTGTCTTCACTGACATTATCGGCGGTAACGAAGTTGTCCGTGAAGTTGAAATTCCTTTGTTCGGCGACCCTGTGCCCTTACCAAACCCTGCAGTTTTTCAAGATCAAACAGAAGATGCACGAACAATAAGTATGACTATTGAACTAGGTGCATTTGAACAGACAGAAATAAAAACTGTTTTAGACGAAGGCAAAGTAATTATTTATAACTGGCAAGTCGTAGACGATAAGAAAGTCTATTTCGATTTTCACGGTCATGAAGAATCATTTGGTCCAGACTTTTTTGTTCGTTATAAAGAACGACAAGAAGGGCTTAGTAAAAGTAGCGGCTCTTTAACAGCTCCTTTTTATGGCGAACATGGTTGGCTTTTTTTCAACATCAATGAAGAACCTATAAGCATAACCTTAAATGTCACTGGCTATTATAACGAGATCATTGATTACGGAATCTTTTAGAACTCCTAATTATTTAAACAATAAAAAAGGGCGAAGCGTTAAGAACACTTCGCCCTTTTTATTGGGTAATAAATTTTCTATTACTTATTACTATTATTTAGCTGCTGATAAAGCCTGCTCAATATCGACTAGAATATCATCAATGTGTTCAATACCAATTGATAAACGAACCATTTCTCTACTAACACCAGCTGTTGCTAATTCATCATCATTTAACTGTCTATGTGTTGTAGAGGCCGGATGACAAGCTAATGATTTTGCATCACCAATATTGACTAATCGTAAAATCATTTGCAGCGCATCAATAAATTTGCCACCTGCAATCTCACCGCCTTTGATGCCAAAACTAAGAATTCCGGATGGTCGGCCACCGACTATTTTTTGGCACATCGCATGGTCAGCGCTAGATTTTAATCCGGCATAGTTAACCCATTCGACTTGGTCATGCGCTTCCAAATACTCCGCAACTTTAAGCGCATTCTCACAATGACGTTCCATTCTTAAACCTAAAGTTTCCAGTCCCTGCATAATCTGAAAAGCATTAAGCGGTGATAAAGCAGCACCAGTATTTCGTAAAGGCACAACACGACAGCGACCAATATAAGCCGCTGGACCCAAGGCTTCGGTGTAAACCACACCGTGATAAGAAGGGTCAGGCTCATTTAACATTGGGAATCTCTCTTTATTAGCAGCCCAATCAAATTTTCCTGAATCGACTATAGCGCCACCAATAGAAGTTCCGTGGCCACCGATATATTTAGTTAAAGAATGAATCGCAATATCTGCGCCTAGATCGAAGACCTTACATAAAAATGGCGTCGCAACAGTGTTATCAACAATTAAAGGAATCCCGTGTTTATGGGCAATTTCCGCTAGAGCCTCGATATCAACAATATTCCCTGCTGGGTTACCAATCGTTTCACAAAAAAGTGCTTTGGTATTTTCATCAATTAACGCTTCCAAACCAGCATGATCATCAAAAGATGCAAAGCGCGTTTCAACACCTTGTGCAGGCAGAGTATGAGCAAAGAAATTATAAGTGCCACCATAAAGCTGTGATGTACTAACAATATTACTGCCAACTCTCGTAATAGCCTGAATAGAATAAGTAATAGCGGCCATACCAGAAGCGACACCTAATGCACCTATGCCCCCTTCCATTTCAGCCAACCGCGCTTCTAATACTGCGGTTGTCGGATTCATAATTCGCGTATAAATATTGCCAGGAACAGCCAGATTAAATAAATCGGCACCATGCTGAGTATTATCAAAAGTATAAGAAGTAGTTTGATAGATAGGCGTCGTAGCTGCGTTAGTTGCTGGATCACCTTCATATCCCGAATGCAGCGCAATGGTTTCTAATTTCATTTCTCTTCCTCTATTTCAGTTATTATTTTCTGCTGTGTATTTTAATGTAGTATCAGTTCAGATATGCACAGAAGCGCTATATTACCTTTAGTTCAGATTCTGGCAACTTTTTGACAACAATTAGGAGTCTTTAACTTTTTCTGAACTGTCCTCTAGATTGGTTCCGGCTTTTGTATCAACAATCACGGCAATCGCACCATCACCTAAGATATTACAGGCAGTACCAAAACTGTCCTGAGCTAAAAACAAAGCAATCATTAGGGCCAATGTAGCTTCATCAAAACCCAATATGCTTGCCAGTATGCCAAGTGCTGCCAAAATAGTTCCACCTGGAACACCTGGCGCCGCAATCGTAATAACCCCCAAGGTAAGAATAAAAGGAATCAGCATTAACAAACCTGGTGTAGGTAATGAAGGCGTCAGTAGCATCACAGCCACTGCGCAAGTAATAATCGTAATGGAACTCCCAGATAAATGAATTGAAGCACAAAGCGGAATCACAAATTCACGCGTGGGTTCTGAAATATTGTTTTTCTGCGCTTGTCGCAGCGTGACAGGAATTGTCGCCGCACTAGACATAGTGCCAATAGCTGTTACATAAGCCGGCAGCATAACTTTAATTAAGCTAAACATATTTCTACCTGACACTAGCGCAGCAAGAGCATAAAGCACTAGTATCCATAGCCAGTGTAAAACAATAGCTAGAATTAACACTTTGGCAAAGGTATAGAGATAAACAAATGCTGTACCACTGGCTGCTAAATCAGTGAAAATACCAGCAATGTAAAATGGCAACAGTGGTATCACCACTTTCCTGATTGCCAACTCAACGATTACTTTTCCTTGCGAAACAATATCTTTTAATGCAGTTGTTCTCTCGCTAGTAGAGGTAAACTGAATGCCGATACCAAATAGAAATGCCATCAGTAGGGCCGTAATCACATCCATTACAGGTTCCACTTTAAATTCAATAAAAGGCAAAATATCCTGCGCCTCTACATTGATAGCATCAGGTTCAACGCCGTTTAATAACATTGGAAGTAATAACAGGGCAATCGAACAAGCAATTAGCGTTGCGATAATTGTTGATACATAAGCAGTACCAATAGTAAGTCCTAAAAGCTTGCCTGATGAATGTGGCAAACTTGAAATACCATGCGTAATAAAAAACAAAATAATAAGAGGAATAAGAAATACAATAAATGCACCTATAACGGTTTGAATCGTCACCAGAAGACGAATAATACTTTCTGGTGCAAGCAAACCAATCAATAAGCCGACAACAATTCCAAGCAGTAGTTTAAGAATTAATTTCATACAAGCACTTCAGATTGACAAATAACAAATATTTACGCTTTAAATTATAAAGCTATTGTTTTATGAACCTTACCCTCTTTAGTATATTAGATCTAAGAGTAGACTAATTCCCGAGGTAGTTAAATCACTATGCCAGAATCTATTGCTCTATAGGCTTTTATATTTGGAATAATCAGCGCAGCCTCATTGCCATTGGGGGCTATCGTTGCCAGATTTTGGTCTCCTGGAAATAGAGTCATTGCTGCCATGATGGCTTTTGGCGGCGGCGCATTGCTGGCTGCTCTAACAATAGATTTGGTCGGCGAGGCACTTGAAAGAGACCATTATTTCCAATTAGCTATTGGCTGCCTAATAGGTGGATTTCTATTTGTCATATTAAACAAATTGATTAATAGCCAGGGGGGATTTCTACGCAAAGTTGGTACTACGGTAAGTTATCTCACACGCTCTAAAAGTAAGAACTATAAGCGCTTATTTAAACGCCTAAGCCGCTCTCCTTTATTTAATGCACTACCACCACAACAAATACAACACTTGGTTCCACTGATTGAGCAACAAGATTTTCAAGCTGGACAAGCACTCATGCGCCAAGGCAAAGAAGGCGCTTACCTATATATCATCGATGCAGGTCAGGTTAAGGTCATTGATGATAAAAGCAATAATCAAATTGCCACCTTAGGCGCTGATGATGTTGTAGGTGAAATCGCTTTACTGAGCGGAAGTGCACACACAGCTAGCGTTGTCGCTGATGGTGAAGTTTCTACTTGGGCATTGAAGAAAGCAGACTTTGATAAAATCGTTCAAGCAATACCTGCCTTTACCCATGCAATTATGGGTTTGACTGAGCACAGGCTTAAAGAATTAGGTGCCGAAAAAGCCTTAAGTGAAGAGCAGGCCGGAAAATGGTATGACGAAGCCAAGTATAGAGTAGACGATGCTATCGCTCCCCCCACAGCAGGTGAGATTGATGAAGCTGCGACTAGCTTTAGCGCTGCTCCCCTAGCAATTTGGCTGGGAATATTCCTCGATGGCATTCCCGAGTCCTTAGTGATTGGTTCCAGCATGCTGCATGCCAGTGTTAGTTTGTCTTTAATAGCCGGATTATTCCTTGCCAATTTCCCTGAAGCATTTTCCAGCTCATTAGGAATGAAAGAACAAGGTTATAGTTTTAAGCGCATTCTCACCATGTGGACTTCGCTGATGATCTTTACAGGAATTGGCGCGTGGCTTGGCAGTATTTTCTTTGTTGGAGTAGCGCTAACAACCTTCTCATTCGTTGAAGGTCTAGCCGCTGGCGCCATGTTAACTGTCATTGCAGAAACCATGTTGCCAGAAGCATTTCATCGAGGTGGTGGCGTCACAGGAATTTCTACCTTACTGGGCTTCCTCGCGGCAATATTTTTTACAACGCTGTAATTCCTTTAAAAGCTTAAATATCATTCCAGCCCAAAATTGGCCAAAATAACGCCGTATATAGACATCGCATCCCACATGTTTTGTAGACGAATATTTTCATTTTCAGCATGTTGATTATTGTCATGATTCGCCAATGGCAATACGATTATTGGCGTATCCATTCTTGTGGCAAAATCATCTAAGGGCAGACTCCCGCCCATGCTTGGCGTTAATATCAAATCAGTTGTCACACTTTGCATCAAATTAACCAAACGTTGTGACATTGCATCATCCATTGGTGTGCGTAACCCAGGACTACCCCTGCCACGCCAATCAAGTTTAATTACTTTTTCATTAGCGCTAAGAATCTCATTCGTTGGGTCTTCATAAACTATATGAAAGCCTTGATTAACAATATGCGCTTCAATCAACTCTTCGACACCTTCCGGCCGTTGGTTAGCAACAAGTCGAATATTCAGTGAAGCTGTTGCGTTAGATAAAATAATATTGCGCCCTAAAGGACCTACTCCACCAGCTGATATTCCTCTCACATTAATCGCTGGCAGAGTGACAAGCTCCTCTAACCTAACGCCATCACCTTCAGGAGTATTAATAGCAAGCTCGTTCTTTAAGGCTTCAGTGATATCCGGCATAGCTGCAATAGCTGAGCGTTCCATATCATTAACTGGCGCCACATCATCATAATAGTTATCAATCAGAATTCGACCTGTTTCATCGCGCATACTGGTTAGTAAATAGGTCATTTGCATAATTGGGTTGGGTGCCCAATTGCCGTAGTGCCCTGAATGTAAGGGTCTATTAGCACCATATGTCGTCATATCTAATGTTTTAGATCCACGCACGCCAAACACCAATTGCGCATTGCGAGATTGATGCATAGGCCCATCACAAAACAGTAGTAAATCTGCATCCAACAAACCAGGATTCTCATCAATGATATTACCTACTGAAGGTGAACCCCTTTCCTCTTCCCCATCCAGCAATAATTTCAAATTAACTGAAAGGTCGATGTCGTTAGCTTGCATCGCATCTAAAGTATGCATAAGCGCAATAATCGGCATTTTGTCATCGCCAGCAGAACGAGCATAAAGTCGCCACTCAGGATCAAAACTGCCCGACACCTCAGCAATATCAACAGGCTGTCCACCAGCTTGTAGTGGTGCATCTAATAAGGTTGGCGTAAAAGGTGGATATGCCCAGTTTTCAACTTGCACTGGCTGCCCATCATAATGCGCATATAAGAGTAAGGTTTCGGTCGCACCAGGCTGCATCATTTCAGCGTAAACGTAAGGAGATCCGCCAGACTGAAGACGTTGCGTGGTAAAACCTCTTTGTTCTAGAAGACTAGTAATATGATCTGCGTTGACGTCCATATCCGCTTGGTTTTGAGCAACATTAGGTAAGGCAAGCAAGTCCACAAAGTCATTAATAATCACCGTTTCCATAGATGCGCGATAGTCATTGATAAGCTGACTAATTTCTAGTGGACTAGGGTTCTGTGCAAACAAATTGTTACTAAACAACAATAAAGCGAAAGGCCATAACGCCGGTCTAAGCACGAAATGGGAAACTGCAGAGCTATGTTTTATATTAGTTTTCTTGTACATACTTACTTCCTTAAAGAGCCAACAAAGAGGCAACTTTCTTCTATTAAATTCATACTCAAAAAACTAGCATAGCATTATTTTTAATTCACCAACCCAATGAATTAACTTGGCCCATGTTAGATAGTTAAATTGATATCAAACTATTGCTAGTCTTTATTGATAATCGATTTAGTATCCAGTAATGTGATTTTCTGTAGAAATTCTTGCCCATTAACAGGAACTAGTTTTGAAATTTACAGCCTTATTTAAAAAAGCTGAACCTTCTTGGAAAGAACTCTATGAAGTTGGTGCTGGCACATACGGCGAACCAACAGTTCTGCATTGGGGGGAAGCTGCCACTCTTAAAGTGGGGTCTTATTGCTCTATTGCAGATGGCGTAAAAATCTATCTAGGCGGCAATCATCGAACAGACTGGATCACGACTTATCCTTTCCCTATTTTTCGTGAAAGTGCGAAGGCTATTATCGGTCACCCTGCTACCAAAGGTGATGTGATTATTGGCCACGATGTCTGGATTGGTGATGATGCCAAGATTTTATCAGGTGTAAGCATTGGTAATGGCGCAGTAATTGGGTCTTCAGCTGTTGTATCAAGTAATGTTGTTCCCTACAGCATTGTTGCCGGCAACCCTGCCAAAAATATTAAAATGCGTTTCACTGATGAAGAAATCTCAATCTTGCAAGCACTCTGCTGGTGGTCATGGGACGAAGCAAAACTAAACTCAGCTATGCCATCATTACTGCAAGGTGATGTCGCGGCAATACAGAGTTTCTCAATTGAGTACGACCAATCAAATAAGTAAAGATTAAAACATCGTGTTCGAATGTTTGGACTCTTTAGGAATTTCTTGTAAAGCATCCCAATGTTCGACAACTTTTCCATCATCAAAGCGAAATATATCTATTCCGGCATATTCTAGATCCCCCGGCCATACCTGATAACAATGCAAAACCACTAGCTTGTCTTCTGCTATAACTCTTTTGAACTCGACTGTTTTACCGGGGTATTCCACTGCCATTCGATCAAAGTAGTCAATGAAAGCATCTTTCCCATCGGCGACATGCGGATTGTGTTGAATATAAACATCCCCAGCATAAAGCTCGATGGCCTTGCGCGGCTGGCATTGATTAAACATTAAGTCATAGAATGCTTGAGCATTTTCTTTATTTTTATCCGTTTGAGTGTTCATTTTTACCTCTTAACGTGTAAGTTCTGGTAAGATTCGCCTTTCATAATAGCTGGTTTAAAATAGCTGTTTCAACAAAGGATTAGCAGTTATAAAGATGCAGTTTTTAAACCCTTCTTGTTAAGAAAGCTTTATTAAACTCAGTTTTATTCTATCTCACTCATAAGCCAATGATCTCATTACAAGACATCTCCCTACGCTTGGGTAGCCAATTATTACTCGATGAAGTTGGGCTTACCGTCTATGCCGGACAAAAGGTCGGCATTATTGGACGCAATGGCACTGGCAAAACCAGTCTATTTAAACTATTGATGGAAGAAATAAGCCCTGACACTGGCGAGTTGGACTTTCCAAAAGATTTACGCAAATCTCAAATGCTCCAAGAAACTAAAGGCTCAACACGTTCAGCAGTCGACTTTGTGATTGATGGTGATGTTAAATTTCGGGTCCTAGAAAAACAAATCGCAGAAGCTGAACAAGCTAATAATGACAACAAACTGGCACAGTTACATGCAGACTTGGATTTGCACGATGGCTGGACTATTCAAAATAGAGCTGAACAATTGTTATCTGGTTTAGGTTTTCCACCAGAAGACTTTAATAGAACAGTTAATGAATTCTCGGGCGGTTGGCGTATACGTTTAAACCTGGCTCAGGCACTGATGACGCCCTCTGACTTATTACTGTTGGACGAACCCACAAACCATTTAGACCTGGAAGCCACCTTGTGGCTACAACAATGGCTATTGCGATACCAGGGAACCCTATTGTTAGTTTCGCATGACCGTAGTTTTTTGGATGTTGTGGTTAGTCATATTGTCAGCTTTGAAAATAAAAAACTTATTTTATACCGCGGCAACTATAGTGATTATGAAAAACAAAAAGCTGAGCGCATGGCCCAACAACAAGCTGAATATGAAAAACAACAAAGCCGTAAAAAAGAAATAGAATCTTTTGTAAGACGTTTTCGTGCTAAAGCATCCAAGGCTAAACAGGCACAGAGTCGAATAAAAGAGCTGAGCCGAATGGTTGATATTGCTCCGGCACATATAGATTCACCTTTTCATTTTAAATTTTTAGAACCGACAAAACTTCCGCCTAGCCTGCTTGCTACTGACAAAATTTCTATCGGTTATGAAGAACCCATAATACAAAATTTTTCGATTAACATTCGTGCAGATTCCCGTATAGGTTTGCTCGGGTCTAATGGTCAGGGTAAATCGACTTTACTCAAAGTACTTGCTGGAAAGCTACCCTTATTGGGTGGTGAAATTAACCGTTCCGATCATATTAAGATTGGTTATTGTGCGCAGCATCAAGTTGATGAACTAGATATTTTATCCACCCCTATGAAACTGATTCAAAAGATTTCTAATAATGTACGAGAGCAAGAGATTCGTAATTTTCTCGGCGGCTTTGATTTTCGTGGCGACAGGGTAGCAGAAACTATTGAACACTTTTCTGGTGGTGAAAAGTCACGCTTGGCTCTCGCACTAGTCGTCTGGCAAAAACCTAATCTATTATTAATGGACGAACCAACAAACCATCTTGACCTAGAAATGTGTCATAGCCTGACTGTAGGTTTGCAAGCATTTGCAGGGTCTTTAATTTTGGTTTCTCATGATCGTCATTTATTAAGTAATACCGTGGACCAATTCTTACTTGTGAAAGATGGCAAGCTGGATATTTTTGAAGGTGATCTAAATGATTACGAAAAGCTATTACTAGAAAGTAATAAGTCCGACAATAAAACCAATAAAGTTAAAGCTGGCAAACTTAATAAAAAAGAAACCAGACAACAAGCTGCTGAACAACGCAATCAATTAAAGTCTTTAAAAGCTCTAATTAGCAAGCTAGAAAAAAGCATCCAATCGAATCAAACCCAATTAAATTCTATTGAAGAACAGCTAAGTGATTCAGCGCTCTATGAGGATAAGCAAAAAGACCAACTTAATCTTATATTGAAGGAAAGAGCGCAATTACTTTCAACAACTTCTGAATTAGAAGAAGAGTGGCTTGGTGCCATTGAAAAGGCCGAGCAGTAATTCCTTCCCTCTTTTTTATTTCGAATAATAAATCTTGATTTTTAAATTAGTGTGCGAGATAGTAAAAATATATAAGACTCAACGGTTATATAACAATGAATAACATACATGACATGGGCGGCATGACCCAATTCGGCCCTATACCTCAAGAATCTAACGAACCAGTCTTTCACGCTGAATGGGAGAAAAAGGTATTTGCCTTAAATATCGCCACCTTAGCTTTTTTAGGGCCTGTTGATAGGGCAAGGCATGCTGTCGAACGTATGGACACGGTGGAGTATTTAAACAGCTCATATTACCAACGCTGGCTTCGCGGCATAGAAATTATGGGAAAAGACCTTGGTTACTTATCGGATGAAGAGATTGCCACTGGTAAGGAAATTAATCATAAAGAGACTCCTCACCCTGCGCCTGACGCAGCCATGATAGAAGGTTTAAGTCGTGGTGGTGTTCCGGCAGACAGAGAAGATGGAAGAGCCCCTGCCTACAAGGTTGGCGATAAAGTACTTGTGCGTAATCTAGAATCAAAAGGTCATAACCGTGCAACTAACTATGTTAAAGGCAAAGTTGGTGAAATAACACATTTCAACGGCTCTCATGTGCTTCCTGATAGCCATGCTCATGATCTTGGTGAGAACTCTCAGCCTCTTTATACAGTTAGATTTGAAGCAAAGACTTTGTGGGGAGAAAACGTTGACAGAAAAGATTGTGTTTATATTGATCTGTGGGAAGACTATTTAGAAACTGTATAACTCAAAAACGAATAAAAAGGTTCGAACAAAATGACTACACACAGCCATGACCATCCAAACCCTTATCATGAAAGTGAACGTGACGAGGCAACCAATAAAGCAATGACTGAGAGAGTCGATAAGATGGAAGCTCTCTTACTTGAGAAAGGCTTAGTTTCGAAGGAAGGTATTGAGAAATTAGCTGACATTTACGAAAACGATCTTGGACCGATGAATGGTGCTAAGGTTGTCGCGCGTGCTTGGGTTGATGCTGACTTTAAACAACGCTTGTTAGCAGATGCCACTGCTGCAATTGCCGAATTAGGTTTTGGTGGTCTGCAAGGTGAGCATATGGTCGCAAAAGAAAACACAGCAGATATTCATAATGTCGTGGTTTGCACTTTATGTTCTTGTTACCCCTGGCCGGTATTAGGACTGCCACCCTCTTGGTATAAAAGTTTCGCTTATCGTTCAAAAATTGTAATCGAACCCAGAGAAGTTTTAGCAGAGTTCGGCACTACCTTAAGTGATGATGTTGAGGTTAGAGTCTGGGACAGTAGTGCTGAAATTCGTTATTTAGTTATTCCTGAACAACCTGAAGGTACTGAAAATCTCAGCGAGGGCGAGTTAGCCGAGATAATTGAAAGAGATTCAATGATTGGTGTCACTAAGGTCAATGCTCCATGAAAGAAGAACGTATAGCTAAGTCAGAAATTGCCGAAATGAACGGGTCAGCCGCATTACCGCGCAAAAGTGGTGAGATGGTTTTTCATGACGCCTGGGAAAGAAAATCTTTCACCCTCGCAGTAAGCCTTTCAGAACAAGGTCTATTTGAATGGCATGAATTTCAAAGTGAATTGATTTCTGCTATTAAAGACGCTGAAGGTGAAGACCCTGATCATCCTAGCAGAGGTTATTTCGAAAGCTGGCAAGTTTCTCTGGAAAGCTTGTTAGAAAAAAAACTCGACTAAATATACAGCTAGTATCAAGAATTTTTGAGGTTTAATAAATGAACATAAATAAAATAAAAAGCACAATTTTAAAAACACTAATAATGGTTGTATTAGTTCCACTCATGCCTTCTTTGGGTCTGGCTCATCATTCTTCTTCTGAATTTACAGCTGCACGAGTCGAACTAGAAGGTACACTGCTTCAAGTTAGCTGGCGTAATCCTCATCCTAGTTTAACTTTTCAATCTGCGAACTCTAATGAATTATGGAATATTCAAATTCCTGGAACACTCGAATCACTAACAGCACTTGGCTTAACGGCTAGCTCTTTTGAAGTTGGTCAAAGCGTCAACATTGCAGGACTTGCATCAAACCGAATAGAGAATTATTTACAAGGCACTAATGTGCTATTTCCCAACGGTAAGGAATTAGTACTAAAACAAGGCTTTCAACCACTTTGGGCTCAAACCGTAGAAGTTATTTCTGGAGCTACAATGGCTACTAGCGACGAAATAGTTTTAAAAGAACCGGCAAACTTAGCTATCAACTATAAATTGTTCATAATATTAAGCATATTTGCCGGCTCAATTGCCGTTTATAGTTTGAGTTTTTTCAAAAAGAAAAACTTAGCAGCTTCTTTATAAGCACTCACTGACACTTTTTAATAAATTTAGGTATTAATATGAGCAAACTCTATGGTGAACAACACAGAGGATTTCAGGATGAATTTGAAACCAGAAAATTAGCCGACACTATTGAAAACGTAATTGTTCATGACGAAGTTTCAGACGAAGAAAAAGCTTTTATAGAAAGCAGGGATATGTTTTTTCTTAGCACCGTCGACCACCTAGGTAGACCCTCTGTGTCCTACAAGGGAGGGGAAAGAGGCTTAGTTAAAGTTATCGATGCTAATACGCTGGCTTTCCCTAGTTACGATGGTAATGGCATGTACCTTTCAGCCGGCAATATGACTATCAACAATAAAGTAGGCATGTTATTTATCGATTTTGAAAACCCTCACCGTTTAAGAATATACGGCGAAGCTAGCGTCTCTAATGACGATCCATTATTAGCTGAATACAATGATGCGCAACTCATCATCAGAATTAAAATTACCGAAATGTGGATCAATTGCCCACGCTATATTCATAAATATGAACGCGTTGAATCTTCAAAATATGTTCCAGAGAAAGATAAAGAAGCACCTTTACCTGAATGGAAAAAGTTGGATTTGTTTCAAGAGATGCTACCTTCCAAAGATCAAGGTAAAGCAGAAGAACAAGGTGGAACAATTTCACTTGAAGAATTGCAGGAATACGAAAAAAGAGACGATTAGTTTTTTATAAAATTAATTATAAAGCTAGAATAAAAAAGCCCTGATTAATCAGGGCTTTTTTTGTACTACTTTAAAACTGTTTTTAAGGTTTCTGAAAAATCAATACTGCTCTATCGGTTAAGCCTCTCATTGAAAAAGGCGCAGCATCTCGAGGGTCTTCAGGGTGAGCCAATAAAGAACTATCAGCGATCAATTCAAAACCTGCCGCAGTCACTTCTTCGATGATTGTATCAGCATCGATACGATGAGCAGTATCCGCGTCACTCCAACCGGCTCCATCTACTGACTTGTGATCGATAACAACAAATTTACCGCCTGATCTTAAAGTTGCAAACAGCATCTCATTCATTGCTACTGGGTCATTACCGCGTTCTGGCAAATCATGATAACCATTAATTAAATAAGCAGCATCAGCTCCATTCGGGTAATCCGCATTATCATAATCTTGTAAGTTATATTCAGTATTAGCATGTGCTGCTGCGAAAGCGTTACCGGCTTCTGCACCAAAACCTTCAAAAGCTACTAAATCATACATATGTAGGCTGCCTGTAGCACCGATAGCACTGGCAATGATAGTTGAGTAATACTGTCCTAAAACGGATAATTCAATAATCGTATCGCCTTGATTCAAATCTGCTAATGTTAAAATTTCTGCAGGCAAACGGTTTATATCACGTGCAGTATCTTCATCACTTCTAGCATTTGATTCAACTGCATTGAGGATATGTGCAGGTGTGTTATCTGGCACCATATATTCTTGAGCAATAGCTTGGTAAGAAATACCCAATCCAAGTACCGCTAACCCAACTATTTTTACATAACTATTATTAAGCTTCACTGTTGTCTCCGTTTATAAAAAATAATTTTTTAAAAGAAAATAATATTACTTTAAGTTTATTGATTTTTATACGTTTCGAACCGCTGCTGCCAACGAATCCAAAACTTCTTGTAAAACTATGCGTGAAGAAGCCGTGTTCATACGCATATGTCCCGCACCACCTTCTCCAAAACTACTACCTGGATTCATGTAAATGCCAGATTCATACACTAACCAATCACGGAAATAATGTTCTGGTGATTGATGATCATTTTCCATGTATCTTTCCTCAGCACCAATGGAAGACATCACATCAGAAAAATCAAGAAAGGTCATAAAAGTCCCTTCGTTGTGAGTGTACCCCACATTCGGGATATTGTTTCTAAAATAGTTTTCGATAAAGGTATGGCTGCCATCAATATAGGCATTTGCTTGCTCAAACCATTCTGCACCTTCTGCATAAGCTGCTTCATTAGCCACTACACCCAAGGTAGTTAAATCAGCACGATGATTCTGATTAACGCGTTCTAGCAAAATAGGATTTTTTGAATAAAAGTAAGCATTTTTCATACCTGCCAAATTAAAGGTCTTACTAATAGCATTAAAGGTCACTGAATTATTAACCACTGCTTGATCAGGTAAATTAGCAAATGGTGTGTATTGATGACCTGCGCGAACAAAATCTGAATGAATTTCATCAGAAATAACCATAATTCCGTGATCCAGACTTAAACGCCCCATTCGCAAGAGTTCTTCTTCAGTCCACACATTGCCGGTGGGATTATTTGGATTACAAACAATCATTGCGGCCACATCAGGGGTCATCTTAGATTCAAGGTCTTCCCAATTAATCTCATAACGCCCATTAATGTAACGCATCTGACTGTCGACTGTTTCTACATGCGCATTGCGCGCAATGCCATAAAACCCTGAATATGTCGGCGTGCTAAGTAAAACCTTGCTGCCTCTGCGTGCAAATGAGCGCAAGGCGGCTATTATTCCTGGATAAACCCCAGCGGAAATAATTATCGAATTCGGGTCAATATCAATTTTGTGTCGTTCACCATTCCATTTAACGATTCCATCGATGAGCCCGTCTTGAGAACTCATATAACCCCAACTATGGTGTTGAACTCGCTCTTGCAAAGCCTCTGTTATACAAGGAGCACACTCAAAATCTAAAGTAGCAACACCCATGCCGTATTTAAAAACGCCTTCAGGATACAACTTAGCAGGAGAGTCCCAACGCGAAGTATTTTGACCAACTCGGTTATAAGGCGTATCGAAATCGTAGTTACCATTAGAGTGCAGTGGAATACTGATAGAGTTTTGTGCTGAGGCACGATTAGGGGCTGTTGCAACGGTTCCAGCAGCACCTGCTAGTGCTGTCACACCTGCTCCTTTCATAAAGCTTCTTCGATCAAGGCCTAATTTTTCCACCATTCCTAGCCTCCTGCTTTATTTTGTTTTGTGAGCATCAAAAGGATGATAAATACTAGACGATAAAGCATATTCCTATTCAGTTAGATGCGTCAATCGGATGCGCAAAAATATATCAATAGAATAAAACAAAAGATTCCCCACCTACTTTTTTATTTATAGCATCGATGACCAAGCTGTAGCTTCCATAAATATAGAGACTACTCCTTCAACTAGGGCGCCATTACGACGTGATTCCTCTCGGGCTTGCAACCATACTGGGTCATTTCTGAACGCTTCCCAATTCGCAGTAGCGGTTTCTCTATCTTGATGAGCAATAATATAAATTAATGTGTTCTCAGACTGAGGGTAATCTTGCGGCACCCAATATGCAATGTTGCGCATACCATGTCTTTCGAAGATGTCGGTGGTGTGATTTTCAAACCGAGCTAACAAATCATCAAGTTTTCCATCATGCGCTGTATAGGTTCTTAACTCATAGATCTCAGCCTGCGCCAGAGGAGCAATTAGCACCAAAGCAAACAGACCAGTAGATATTATTTTTCGTATATTCATTTTCTTCCTCATTAGCTATTTGGTAAATTATTGTGTTGATGATATCTTAATCTTCGCCCTATGCTAACGTAAGTTACTAACTAGCATTATAGCCAAAGCTTTTTTATTACTGATACAAAATTGATTAGGGAATAAAGATCATGAAAAATAAAATATCGGCGATTATCGCCGCTCTCACTTTGACAGGATTAACCACTAGCAGCATGGCACAAGACTATGCCGGTGACGGATCCAAAATTATCGACATCTTAAATGATGGCAACAATATCTATGGTATTTTCGTGCCTGGTAATGAAGGCGTGTATTCTGTTGATATGGCTGAAGAACTCGCCAGTAACGAGCAACTCGATTATCTCTTCCTGAATCTTGAAGGAATCTACACAACTGAAGCAATCGACGTGCTTGTAGAAGGTATTTCAAGAGTTCCAGCTGCAGACCAACCGACACTGCTAGTTCGAATTCCAACCATAGATGATGCAGGTTACGAGCTCACCTTACAGCGAATCAACGAAGTTCTTGAGCACGGCGGTGACGGTATTGTATTCCCACACATTAGTTCAGCAGCAATGGCCGCCTACTTATCAGGTTACATGGAAGGTCTAGGCGTCGATGTATGGAGCCCACAAAACCCAGATGGAAAATTCATTTCTGTCTATATGCTCGAAGATGGCCATGCCATTACACAAGCCTATGAAGTTGCTGAAGTCGGTGGCTACAGCTTTTTATCGTGTGGTATAGGCAGCCTTAGTGGAGATCTGGGTAGTCCCGAGTTAGGAGAGGCAGGTTGTTTAGAAGTCTTAGCGCAGGCTACTCGCGGAAATTATCCAAGTATGATGACATCTTTCACAATTGACGTTTTTGAACAACGTGTTGAAGAAGGATACACAGGACTTTTAAGCATCTGGAATGACGACACTACAGACGTTTTCAGAAGAGCTCGTGAAATCGTTGGTGATTAAAATATTGCCATAGAGAAAAGCTAAAAGAATAAAAAGAGGAGCAGTTATATTGAAAAGCTGCTCCTTTTTTTATGAACCGATTTTCTTTGTCTAACGAGCAAACATTAAAACTTAGTTCCAGATTAACCAGTATTATCAATGAGCTTTCAAGTATATGCTGTGATATATTATTACCTTCATAAACGGTTAGGCAACAATACGGAGAGTACAACATGATTGTATTTGATCTTAACCGGGCAGGAGTTTCTACTTAGGTTTCAGCTTAGTTTTCAATCTTATCTAAGTCGTTCACTAGTCCGGCACTATATTTATAATTAGATTTATAACTAGGCCGGGGCAAAACAGCCCTTCTATTTTTGGCGCAACTATTAATTGTCTTACGTTAATAGCTTGTTTATGTCAGGGGTTTATCGTGAATAATAAAACATCATTAGCCAATTTAGGTTGGCAACCTTTTTTTCAACAACAATTACTTTTAGAAGAGTTAGGGTCTTTCTCACCTGCACGAATAATTGAACAACATAAATCAATTTTTGAAGTCGCAACAGAAGCAGGCGTTCAAACTTTAACTATAAGTAATTCAATGCCCTCTTTTACTGTGGGTGATTGGATTCTGCTTGATGAAACTGGAAACTTTTCCAAAATACTTGAGCGCCAAAGTTGCTTTCGAAGAAAAGCTCCCGGCGCAAAAGTATCAGAACAATTAATTGCTGCAAATGTTGATACAGCTTTTATCGTCTGCTCTCTCAATCAAGATTTTAATTTAAATAGAATTGAACGCTATTTAAGTCTAGTTTATGAAGCGGGTGCCGAACCGGTAATCGTCCTAAGTAAACTTGATTTATGTGCTGAACCTGAAAGCTATAAAGAACAGGTTCAGATGTTAAATTCTGCGCTTTGTTTAGAAATGATTAATAGTCTTGATTCAAAAAGCGTCTCAGCACTACAGCCCTGGTGCCAAATTGGCAGAACTATAGTCATGTTAGGCTCTTCAGGCTCTGGTAAATCCACCTTAACGAATATGCTACTTGGCATAGAGGCACAAGAAACCAGTGCTATCCGCGAAGATGATGCTAAAGGACGCCATACCACTACAAGACGCTCACTCTTAAGCATGCCGCAAGGCGCCATGATTATTGACACGCCAGGCATGCGTGAAATTCAGTTAAGTGGTTATGAGGATGGAGTGGCAGAAACTTTTTCTGATATAGAAGCTCTTTCAAAAGAGTGCAAATTCAGCGATTGCCAACATGAAAGCGAACCTGATTGTAAAGTTCAAAGTGCTCTTGAAAGTGGCGAGCTTGATGAACGTCGGCTAAAAAATTATTTAAAACTTTCGCGTGAACAAGCATTAAATGCAGCCAGTATTTCCCAGCGTCGGGAAGCTGATAAAAAAACAGGTCGCTTTTATAAAAAAGTAATAAAAGAATCGCTTAAATTAAAGGGCCGGTGATTTTATATATAAACACCATAAGCGCTTTATTTATCTTGCATTACTAAAATCAGCATTGCTTGAGTTTTTATATTCAGAAGGTTAACTTATTGTAAATCTTCTAATGATTCAGAGTCCAAAATGAAAAATATTCTTCTACTACTTTTATTGTGTATAGCTAGCCAAAGCTTTTCCCAACCGCCTGATCGACCTTTTCGTCCACTCAATGCTTACACCCTAGAAGGCTATAGACCAATTGATGTCAGTGAGGCATTTGATTTGCCGGCGGGCGTTGAATTCACTTCAGTCGCTAGCGTGGCAATAAATTCAGCTGGCCACTTAATTGTACTTCAACGCAGCCCCGTGCCATTTTTAGAGTTCGATGCTGAAGGCACATTTATACGGTCCTTTGGTACAGCAGACCTTTTTAACCGTTCACACGGTTTACGTATTGATGAGCAAGATAATCTGTGGGTGACCGATGTCAGTGACCACATTGCTATGAAACTAAACCCTGATGGTGAAATTCTAATGAGTATTGGCAGTCGTGGTGAAAGTGGTACATGGGATGTTACTAGCGGCTCTCTCTTACTCGCCGAACCTAATGACATAGCTCTCGATAGTTATGGGAATTTCTATATTGCACAAGGCCATGGCAACGGAGCTGTCCCTGAAATTTTAAAATTTAATTCCAGCGGAGAGTTCATCATGAAATGGGGGGCGCTCGGTAATGACCAAGGTGAGTTTGCTGTTGCACATTCAATAGTAATTGATAGTGATAACACCATTTATGTTGCTGACAGGGAGAACACACGCATCCAGACCTTTGATACTAACGGCAACTATATTGATCAATGGAACTATAACACCTTAATCTGCGCACTTTATTTACATGACGATGGTTTTATGTACATCACTACAGGCTTCGATGGGGAACTAGCTAAACTGGAAATGGACGGTAGTATTATAGGTTCAATCGGAAAATCAGGTTCTGGCAATGGCGAGTTTGGTGAAGGCCACAGCCTGGTAGTTGATGATGAAGGTAATATTTTTATTTCAGATGTGATAAATCGGCGAGTACAGAAATTTGAAAAAGAATAAGTTTAGTTCACTGGCGATGATACTTTTATTCAATGCCCAATCAAACTAACAGGTATCAGTCCTCTAACCGAATTACATAAATAGAGTTGCTCTGCGCTTCTTAAATCTTCAAAGAATAGTATTTTTTCAACGCTTTTAATATTTTCATCATCTAAGATCTGTCGCCTGTATATACCGTCAAGTAGACCACACTCAATAGGCGGCGTATAAAAAGTGTCACCTTTTTTTATAAACAGATTGGTTCGGCTTCCTTCCGTTATTTCTCCCTTTTGATTGGAAAACAGAACATCAAAGCAACCAGTTTTTTCATAAGATTTAAGATACTCCTGCTCGTACTGTATGTCGTCAAAACCTTTTGGACTGAGGGCAGTCTGATTCAAGAGACAGACTGCCCTCAGTCCAAAAGGTTTTGACGACATACAATGATTATATTGGTACTTTTATTGTAATATGGCGCGCCTGGAGAGATTCGAACTCCCGACCAACTGGTTCGAAGCCAGTTACTCTATCCAGCTGAGCTACAGGCGCTGAATTCTGATTTTTTAAATAATAATTGTGATATTTAATCTTGGCTTCGTAAAGCCAGTCACTACTATTTATTCTACGCTAAGCTACAGGCGTTGAATTCTGATTTTCTTAATAATAAATTACGAGCATGAATGCTTGTAAAAGAGAGGCGCAATCATACCTCAATTTTCCGTTGGCTAACTAGCAATGTTTTACTGCCTAAAAGTTTTTATCCTTTCTTATTTTACAGTATGAACATGGATAAAATTTCAGTTTTCGAGTATAATATCCGGCTTACTCTAGGTTTTACTAACAATAAAGATAAGGGTCCACATGGCTAACACTCGAAAGAAAACCACAATAAAAAAAGTTAATACTTCAACTAACGATACAGACGCAGCAAGTTTAGAAGCACAAACAGAAAAATTTTTAGCATCTGGCGGGGAAGTTCAACAAATCGAAAGCGGTGTAAGTGGTCAAGTTCAAACTTCAGGTCCACGACATATCACACTTGGTAAACGTCACCAAACTAATTAAGTCCTTATCCGCAACAAAGCTTAAGCAAAATAATTACAAAAAATCTATTTAAGTTTTAACATCCCGGCAGTATAGCATTACACTTCTGGGATTAGTTGCGTAAGCGGTAAAATATTGTGAGCCCAAGCAGACCTCTAAAATACCAATCAATAAAACATCTTCTCTTTAGCCGAAGTAAGCACTCACATAAGTGGAGTAACGGGCATGTCTTGGTTATAGGTGGCGATCATGGTTTTGGTGGAGCCGCTTTAATGGCCGCTGAAGCTGCCGCTAGAGCAGGCGCTGGACTTGTTTCAGTAGCAACTCGTTCTGAACATGTGCCGGCATTTATTAGTCGTTGCCCCGAATTAATGGTCAACGCTGTCGACGATGCTAGCACTCTCGCCCCTCTATTAAACAAAGCTACGACTATAGTCATTGGTCCCGGTCTAGGGCAGACTGATTGGTCATTAAACTGCCTACAAACAACCCTTGATAATCAAACTGGCAAACAACAATCTTTTGTTATAGATGCCGATGCCTTAAACCTACTAAGTAAAAACAAGGTTAATTTACCTGTTTCTAAACAATTTATTCTGACACCTCATCCTGGCGAAGCCTCTAGATTGCTAGGTTGTAGCTGTGATGAAGTAAAAACCGATCGTGAAGACGCCTGCCTTAAGCTACAACAAAAGTATGGCGGGATTAGCTTGTTAAAAGGTGCAGCTACTTTAATAGCCTCGGAAGAAAGTGGTCGAGTTATGCTTGAGTCTTGTTCTCACGGAAACCCGGGTATGGGCAGCGGAGGCATGGGCGATATCTTAAGTGGTGTATTAGGCGGCTTACTTGCTCAAGGATTTTCTTTAGCTGACAGTACTCGATTAGGAGTTTGCATACACAGTTTGAGTGCCGATTTAGCAGCAGCTGAAACTGGTGAGCGCGGCCTAATGGCAACGGATCTGCTGCCTTATATCCATAAGCTGGTAAACAACGGATAAAACATCAGTAATGTCAACTTTTTTAGAAGATGAGACCGCAATGGAAGCATTTGGCGCCACATTAGCCGATGTTATGCAAAGTGGCGGGCTTGTAACCTTAAGTGGCAACCTTGGTGCAGGTAAAACCACTTTAACCCGAGGTTTTATGCATGCTATAGGGTATGAAGGTGCCGTTAAAAGCCCTACTTATACCTTAGTTGAGCCATATGATATTAATGGCAGAAACATTATGCATTTTGACTTATACCGCCTATCTGACCCAGAAGAATTAGAATTTCTAGGATTTCGAGACTACCTGGATGGCGCAACATTATGTTTAATCGAATGGCCTGAAAAAGCCAAGGGTTTTTTACCTGAGCCGGACCTTGCTATCGATATTGAGGTCGTTAAAAATGGCCGCCAGATTAGCTGGCAAAGCTTTTCTGATAAAGGCGCCTTAGTCGATCAACACTTATCCAAGAATTTCCTGCCTTAAAACTAGAAAAATACTAGATTGTTGCTCTAAATATATGTAATCTCTGCATTTATTGCGTTTTCACTAAGATATTTTAATGCGAAGCTCATGAGCAGACTTTTACCTTCCTCTTTAGTTTTACTATTTTGCTGCTTGGGCACTCTTTCTAGTGCCGTATTCAGCACGATGGCACAGGCTACTGTGGTAGAAAATGTTCGTACTTACCGCGCTCCAGAATATACACGTTTAGTTTTTGATCTTAGTGAGCAAGTACAGCATCAGGTTTTTAGTCTTGAAGATCCAAACCGCCTAGTCATCGACTTGAGTGATGCCACTTTGTTTGCTGATTTCTCTGATCTAAATTTAAGCGAAACACCAATCACCAATATCCGTTCTGCAGTCCGCAATAACAACGACACTCGAGTTGTGCTGGATTTGAATTCTGTAATACAAGCACGCTCATTTTTATTAGAAGAAAATGATCAATATGGTAATCGCTTAGTTATAGATCTTTATGACAGCGGCTCATCAAACAGTAGTGAGCCTGTTATTACCGCATCAGCAGACGATATTGACGATGGTAAACGCGATATCGTTGTTGCTATTTCGGCTGGACATGGTGGCGATGACCCAGGCGCAATTGGCGTCGACCGAATTCAAGAAAAAAGAGTCGTGCTTGCAATCGCTCGCCAGATAGAAAGTATTCTGAAACAAATGCCAGGTTATAGGCCTGTAATGGTGCGCGATGGTGATTACTATGTTGACCTACGTGGCAGAACCAATATTGCACATCAAAACAACGCTGACTTTTTCATCGCTATTCACGCAGATGCTTTCACCAGCTCTAGTGCTCGGGGTGCAACGGTATATGCCCTATCGCAGCGAGGTGCAACTAGTGAACAAGCACGTCGTATGGCGGCAAAAGAAAATGGTGCTGATTTGATTGGTGGTGTTGGTTCAGTAAGCTTGGCCGACAAAGATGAAGTACTCGCATCGGTGCTGCTTGATCTATCAATGACAGCGAGCATTGCATCAAGCTTAGAAGCCGGCGACAAAATAATCTCTTCGCTAAGCAATGTTACGCGCATGCGTCGTACCAATGTCGAGCAAGCAGCTTTTGTTGTATTAAAACAGGCTGACATTCCTTCCCTGTTAATCGAATCGGGTTACATTACCAACCCGACTGATGCCCGCAATTTGAATTCATCATCCTATCAACAACAGTTTGCTTCAGCCGTTGTCAGCGGGATTACATCTTATTTTTATGAAACACCGCCAAGAGGCACCATGATTGCCTGGCATAAAAATAATGGTGGCGGGCCAAGCTCATATGTCGTGAGTCGCGGCGATAACCTATCTGAAATTGCAGAACGCTTTAATGTCTCTTTGACAGCTTTAAAAGCAGCAAACAATATCAGCGGCTCAGTGATTCACCTCGGTCAGGAATTGATAATTCCTAATGCTTTAATCCCAGTGCTTGCGGCTGTTTCATTTCGCGAGCATGTAGTTAGCTCTGGCGAATCGCTTTCACAGATTGCCGAAGATTATGCTACCCCTATGCAAAGGATTCGCGAAACAAACCAACTAAATAGTGATACTATTTGGGTTGGTCAAATTTTGAGTATACCTTCGCAATAAATGTCACGAATACAGCTTCTTAGTCAGCGACTGACTAATCAAATTGCTGCCGGCGAAGTCGTCGAGCGGCCTGCTTCAGTAGTTAAAGAACTGCTCGAAAACAGCCTGGATGCCGGCTCAGACCGTATTGATATCGAACTTGAACAAGGCGGCGTTAAGCTTATTCGAATTCGTGACAATGGCCAGGGCATTGATAAAGATGATTTACCTTTAGCATTAAGCCGCCATGCCACTAGTAAGATAATTGAGTTAGAAGATCTTGAACGGGTTGCCAGTTTAGGTTTTCGTGGTGAGGCTCTTGCCAGTATCGCATCGGTATCACGCCTGGCATTAATATCCCGCACTCCTGAAGCCTCCGAAGCCTGGAAAGTAGAAACCGAAGGCATTGATATGGACAGCAAAATTACTCCGGCTGCCCATCCTGTCGGCACTAATGTTGAAGTACGCGATTTATTTTTTAATACCCCCGCACGACGTAAATTTTTACGCACCGAACAAACCGAATTTAAACGTGTAAACGATATTGTAAAACAGCTTGCACTGAGTCATTTCAATACAACCTTAAGCTTGCAACATAATCAAAAACAGATTCATAAATTTGAAAAAGCTAGCACCTTGTCAGAACAACAGCGCCGGGTGTCACAAATATGCGGACCAGCATTTATTGAAAACTCTGTCAGTATCGATATAGAACAAAATGGTATGAAACTTTGGGGTTGGGTTTCACTGCCAACTTTTTCACGCTCGCAAGCAGACATGCAATATTTTTATGTCAACGGTCGTACGATTCGAGATAAAGTTGTTACACATGCAATCAAACAAGCTTATCGTGATGTGCTATTTCACGGTCGTCATCCTGCCTTTGTATTATTTTTAGAATTAGATCCGGCTGATGTTGATGTCAACGTACATCCAACAAAACATGAGGTGCGTTTTCGCGATAGCCGCCAATTACATAACTTTTTATTTTCTGTATTACATAAAGCATTAGCGGCTGTACGACCAGAAGATCATTTACAAGAAACTTACGCTGAAAATTATTCACCGCAAGCTGTTGAAGCCAACAGCTCACAATCTGCTATTAATTTCTCTAACTATTCTAATCAAGAAAGCAGCGACCGCGGTAGAAGCTTTGCAAACCAAATTGAAAATCAGTTAGCTAGCTATAAGACTTTAAACGACTCCTTTGAGAATAGTTCTGAGTTACCAGTTTTACCCGAAACCGATGGCGATATACCGCCACTGGGTTTTGCTATAGCGCAATTACATGGCATTTTTATTCTGGCGCAAAATGCCTCAGGCTTGGTAATTGTTGACATGCATGCAGCTCATGAGCGAATCACTTATGAGCACATGAAAACTGCCAGCAGTGAAGAAGGTATTAAGGTACAGCCTTTATTAGTCCCCATATCAATTGCGGTTAGTGAAAAAGAAGCAGACTTAGCTGAAGAACATAATGCTTATTTACAAAAACTCGGCATGGAAATAGAACGTCTTGGTCCAGAGTCAATTAGTCTAAGACAAGTACCTACAATACTTGCCAACGCAAATGTTGAACAATTATTAAGGGATGTGCTTTCAGACATATCTGATCAAGGTACCAGCGATAGATTAGAAGCACATCGTGATGAAATTCTTTCCACCATGGCATGCCATGGCTCGGTACGGGCTAATAGACAATTAACAATTCCAGAAATGAATGCATTGCTTAGAGACATGGAACACACAGAAAGAAGTGGTCAATGTAATCATGGCAGACCTACTTGGGTGCAACAAAATTTATCAGAATTGGATAAGTTATTTTTACGCGGGCAATAGAGTATTTTTTTAAAAAATAGAAAGTTTAAATTGTCAGTAGGAAATTTAAATAATGCAGAACTGGAACTTTTTCTCCCCAATACCTAGATAGTAAAACTTGTTGATCCTCAGTATTGCCACTAGTAAAAAAACTAATTCTGCCTTTTTGTTTCGAATCAGTTTCCAAACCTTCAGATTGTAAGCGTCGCTTTAATTCTTTGGCAACGGCCATACCTGTATCAACAACAACGACTTCGGGCCCAACTATTTCAGCAATAATATCAACGATAAGTGCATAATGGGTACAGCCGAGCACTAAGGTATCACCACCCCTTTTCAGAAAGTCTTCAGTATATTCTGTTACCAATTTTACAATTTCACCCTGGTCAATTTTCAATTTTTCAATTTCATCGACCAGCCCATGACAAGCCTTGGTGATAATTTCTACTTTATCTTTATAAAGACTTTCCAAATCCATAAATTTTTCACTGTCCAAGGTTCCTTCAGTTGCTAGCACACCTACAACGCCGGTTCGGGTTAAATCTGCCGCGGGTTTAATAGCCGGCTCCATGCCTATAATTGGAATATCGTATTCTTCTCTTAATGCTTCTACTCCGGCGGCGGTTGCAGTATTGCATGCTAAAACCAGAGCTTTAGAATGTTGTAGCTCTATAAAACCCATATTTTCAAAACAGCGATTTTTTATGACCCTCTTACTTCTTGGGCCATAGGGGGCGAAATAGGAATCAGCTAGATAGAGCAATTCCTCATTCGGCATAAGTTCTTGAATTTTTTTTAGGACTGATAAGCCTCCGGCACCGGAATCGATAACACCTATGGGCTTATGTGGGATCCTCTAGAGTCGACCTGCA
>JGI24914J38485_100444_pt1 | contig 38594 bp, 31 predicted proteins | sample LinPfosmplate2_FD_38485 | JGI IMG/M metagenome (IMG submission 38485) | reverse complement strand
TCGAGCTCGGTACCCGGGGATCCCACAGCTCCGTCTTTCATTAATTTGAAATGCTCTGGTCTGAGGACATGCATATCTCCAGTCAAAGTACAGAATAAATCTCCAATCTTGGCAGCGTCGGCAATTGGCATAACATCAAAGCCATCCATAGCAGCCTCTAGAGCTTTTATTTTGTCCACCTCGGTCACAATCACCTTGGCTCCCATGCCACGAGCGCGCATTGCAAATCCTCTACCACACCAGCCATAACCAGCGCTTACTATATATTTACCTGCTATCAGCATGTCAGTAGCACGGATAATACCGTCTACAGTTGACTGTCCTGTGCCATAGCGATTATCAAACATATTTTTTGTTTGAGCATCATTTACAGCAATTACTGGTAACTGCAATTTTCCATCAGCAGCCATAGCCTTAAGACGAATAACACCAGTAGTAGTCTCTTCCATAGAACCCATTACATTTGGTGCCCAATCTTTGTATTTCTTATGAAGCAATGAAATAAGGTCCGCCCCATCATCCATAGTAATAACTGGCTTTCGAGAAAGAGCGGCATTTAAATGTTTGTAATAAGTATTTTTATCCTCACCGCGGATAGCCATGGTTGGTATCTTATAATATTTGACTAATGCGGCTGCTACGTCATCTTGAGTAGACAATGGATTGGAAGCAACTAGTAGAATATCTGCTCCTCCAGCTTTCAAGGCTCTAGCTAGATTGGCGGTCTCAGCTGTGACATGAAGACAAGCTGACATTTTCAAACCTTTGAATGGCTTATTTTTGGCAAACTTAGCTCGCACATTTCGAAGAACTGGCATATCGTTGTCTGCCCACTCGATTCTCTTTTTACCCTCTTCGGCTAACTTCAAACTCTTTACATGATGTGTCATATTTTTTTATTTATAATTTTGTTTATATCTATTGGTAAATTCTTTTAATGTAAATTTGTGTACTTGAGTACCTTGACGCTCTACAGCATAAGCAGCGATAGTACTAGCCAGTTGACCAGCCTTTTGTAAACCTACTCCCGAAAGCAATCCTTTGATAAGTCCAGCCCTATAAGCATCTCCGGCTCCAGTAGGATCTATAATATGCTTTACTTTGACTGCTGCAATTTTTATAGCCCCTTCTTTGGAATATATTTCTGAACCTTTGGCTCCTTTGGTGATGATTAATATATCTACCAGTTTCTCCAAATTTGATGGACTAAGTTTTAATTTATTCAAAATCAATTTTATTTCATAATCATTTCCAATCAGTACCTTAGCTCCATTTATTACTCGCCTCAGCTCTGGAGCAGTAAATGATGTGACTTGTTGGCCGGGATCAAAAATATAATCTATACCCATCTCTTTGTATAGCCTGACATACTCTATCATCCTTGGTTTGAAATCAGGCGATACTATAGCTAGTGACGGATTTTTTATTTTTTTGACTAGAGCACAATATTTGACATCCATTGGCCCTGGATAAAATCCAGTGATTTGATTATCCGCTTTGTCAGTCATGATATAGGCACTAGCAGTTGGATCATCTTTGGATTGATCAACATGTGAAAAATCTATTTTATTTTTTTTGAGCCATTTGCCGTACCTTCCAAAATCATGCCCTACCAAACCAAGTAAAGTCGCTGGTTCTTTGAGCAAGGAAAGATTGTAAGCAATATTTCCAGCTGTACCTCCAAAACTCTCGTCAGTCCTCTGCAAGGTAAAACTTACATTGAGAATATGAGTTTGATTTGGCAAAATATGATCTTTGAATAAGCCCGGAAAATCCATAATCCTATCATAGACTATTGACCCCGAAACCAATACTTTCTTATTATTATTTACTTTCACCCCGTTAGAAATTAATTTATAAAATTTTACTTTCCCCGCAAACATACAAACGTTCGAATTTCTAAACGGGGTTCATAGTGTGTAAATTTTAACGCAAAATCACAATAAAAACAAGCCCCGATAGGCTTGTTTTTTGATATTTATTTAACTTCTTTTTGAATATCTACAATTTCTTTTTCAATCTTATCTTCTATTAAATCTAATTCTTTCTTTAATTGCTTGACCAGCCTCTGCTCTTCTTTGGTAAGCTTACGTTTTTTACCAGTTTTTTCAATACTAGTTATATGTGTACTTAATCTACGTTTTAAAGATTTAAATTCTTTATGTAACACAAGCTGTGCTTCTCCTGCTTCGCGCCTAACCCTAACTCTAAGCATGGATAATCTATGCCATGAAAACCACATTACAAATATCAATAAAGAAATAAGGGCAATTAATGGAATAATGATAGATAAAATACCAATGGTCGTATTACCTATTTGCCACAACTTAGTTGGCTGAACTAATACTTTATATTTTTGACTAGCCTCGCTTCTAGCTCCACGCTCATCTATCACTTCTGCCCATATCTGATAAATACCATCTCTAAGTTTTTCTTCGGCTACAAAAGTAAACTTTCCAGCTTCGTCTGTTTTCACTATATAACTCTGTGGTTCTGTAGCTTCTCTTTGTAACCATATTACTACTTGAGAGTTTAGATAACTTGTACCTTTAATTACAAATGGATCTTTATTTGTTAATTCTTTTGAATAATCTGTAATAGTTGGAGCAGTTAATGGCTCAATAACAAAATCATCAACATTGGTTAAAAAATTACCAGCTTTATCTAAGGCATTTATTATAATAGTATGTTTACCTGGTCCCAAAACAGGTGTTCGATAAGTGTGTTCACCGTCATCTTGCCATTCTATGGCATCATTATCATCAATTTGAATAACATAATGACTAATGCCAGAGGTAGCGTCTTTGGCATCCAAAATAAAACTACGTATTGGATTAGTTAGGTCTTCTTCTTCAACTTGCTCCATGTTAAAATATTCAGGATCCTGAGTATCTATTTGGAATCTAAAATGAGTTACACCTCCCCAGCCAGAAGCATTTCTAAGCTGAACATGAAAATACCAAATACCATCATCCATTGCATCTAAATTTTTAGAAGCAATCGCTGGCACATAAGAAACATTAGGACTGGCCTGTGGTTTTTTACCTACTAATAAACGAGCTGCTGTAGTACCGGTCGGTAAATCCCAATTAAATTCTGGGATAGTGACTGGATACCAGGAATCAGGATCAGGATGTGTAGTAGATGTAATTTGCGGTCCTGCTAAAGTCCCAGCTGTTACTGCTGGTGTTTCTGCGTCTGGAGCTACTGGTCCACTAACAGGCACATCTATGGCAAAACTAGCACTACCCATACCAGACAATATACTAGTACCCTGACCATCATTAGCTAGAATAGATCCTGATGAAAAAATTACATTAGCTGTGCCGGGTCCCTTAGTTTTAAAATTAACTGTAATTACTCTACCAGCCGAACCACTATAGCCGGGATTAAGTACTATACCCTCAAAATTAACCTTACCTGTATTATTAAAATAACTAGGTTCTTGTACCCACAAATTGACTACTGATCCATTTCTAGATACAGAAGTAACTTCTAATTTATCTGCTGGAAAAGACAGAGTTCCAGAAACAGCATTCATAGCTTGATCCGCACTAGATACAAAAACTCCTATAGAAAAATTATCTCCTACATTATAGCTACCAGAAGAAGGTGAAGGATAAATAGTAGCTGCCTGAACTTTTGAAGTAAATAAAAAAACTGATGCTAAAATGATCAGCAGAAATAATATATGTTTATTTATTTTTGTTTTCTTTTTGTTTTTGTCCATGAAGTCCTCCCTAAACTAAATGCAACTATTATAACAATTATTATTATAGCAAAAAATGAAAAATTTTCATACCATGACTTTGGATTAACTGGAGATATGGTAACTAGCCTTTCATTACCTGATTTATCAACTGCCTTAATAATTATTTTTTTATCTAGCTTTTGACTTTTTAATACATAGGGACTCTCTACTTTTACAAAAGCACCATAGCCCTCTTTGACCTGATAATAATCGATACCCGAGCCCTTGTCTTGAGTATTAAACATCAATAAATAATTTTCTCCGCCTATTTCAGGAATCTTGGCAATCATTGGTGTGAATGGTTCTGGCTTATCTTGATCTGACAAATCTATAATCACCACCGCTTCTTCACTAGCTAGTACATCATGGCTAATATTAAAATTTATAGCTCTTTGATTAATACTAGCTTCTGTACCCAAGCCATCATTTAATAATATTTTCAAATCTTGCGCATGTATATTTCCTTGACCGCTTTGTTTAGTTTTAAAAATTAATTCAAAAAGATTAGCTTGCCCTATATAGCCCCCTGGTACAATACCTGAAAATTTTATATAATTGCCAATTAATTTTGGTTTTTCTATCCAAAAACTAATTATAGAGTTATTTTCTTTGGTATTTACAAATTCTAATAAATTATTAGGAAAATATATTTTTCCCTCTACTGCATTTATACTTTGTTCACCAGAATCAATAATAATACCTGTTTCAAAAAATCTACCAGTTCTTATTTCTGCATTATCTTTGTCAAAATACAAATCAGCTGCTTGTGACGCGTTGGCTAGCAACAAAAATGAAAGACAAATTGTAATTAATAATCTATTCATATATTTATCCGGTCCAATGAAAGGCCATAATACTAAAATCAATTAAATCTACTTTATTGTCATTATTCAAATCAGCTTTTGGATCTGGATTTGATCTTTGATACCAATAGGCAGCAATAGAAAAGTCTACTATATTGACTCGCGCGTCACAATTCATGTCGGCTATAATAGAAGAGCAATTACCGTCATCAGGTAATGTATCTATATTGGCATCGCCCACCAAAAAAGCCACCGACTGACCATAGGAGCTAACTTCTTCTTCAAATCTAGCCTTTGATTTTGTAGAGTGACCTCCTTTTTCCAAAAGAGCTGTATCAAAATAATGCAAATAAGCACCATCTTCATCAGCATTTATATATCTAAATATTTCCTGTTCAGAATTAACGGCAATGGTAACTGTAGAGTTTGGTACTGACTGACCAAAAATAGCTACATCATCTCCTTGGCGTACTTCGCTTTTATCAGTAGCGATAGTCGGCGCCAAAAATATACCACCTATCTCTGTGCTAGAACCACTAGTTACATAGACTGAAAAAGTAAACAAAGCCGAACGATTTGAATCTTCATCTTCACTATACACTGAAAAATTATATGTACCAGTTGATAAGCTCGATAGTTTGACATCAAAATCTGCATTTGGCCCAGCAATGGTAGTAATAGCTATTTGACCATCTTTCAAAATACTAACTGAAGAAAGTGGATAGGCTTTACCAGAAAATATTACACTAGTCTGAGGAGGAATTACAGGATTTCCTCCACCTCCACCTCCACCACCTCCACCATCATCAGGAGGAATCTCAGTATAACAACCACTAATATCTGCATCACAAGCTATGTCACAAATTAAAGAACCAGCATTAAATCCATAACTACTGCAAGAAAGGCTCCCAAAATCTGCATTATCACACTCTTCTCCACCTTCAGCAATATTATTTCCACAAACACTAATTTTTACCGTGGCATTAACTACTCCATTTTGAGCCCAAACATTATAAGTAATAAAAAATATTCCCACTAAGAATAGAGGGAATAAATATATTATTGTTCTTAAATATTTAAACATTTGTATAATTTAAACTATTTCTTCTTACCTACACTAACATTAAAACTAAATTTCTGTCTAAAGAATACAATTAATATAGCAAATATTACAACAGCCAATAAAATATAACTCCCTGGCGCAGAATTTACTAAAAGGGAACTAAGTCTATAATACATTCCTACAAAAATATTAGCTGGAGCTACGGTAAAATATAATTTAGTCGCTGCAGCAACACCAATAGTAGCACCGCCTTTACTTTCTATGATTGGAAAACCTTGTAGAAAAGAAAAATAATCCCCCGGAACCACTCCTTTGATTGGTAGAGTTAATTTTGTTTGTATAATTTGCGAATCACCTGGTTCAAGATAAAATTCAAGTGGTTCAAAACTAAACCACTCTTTATCTGGTCGAAGTTGCTCTTGATTTTCTCGTTGCTGAGTGCCTACGCTATATTTAGATGCTTCATCGCCCGTATTTAAAATTGTAAAAGGTGGCAAATTATAAATTGCGCCAGCTTTTAAAGTTTCATTGAGTTCTATTTTTCCTGTACCAACACCAATACCAATATCAGCTAAACTTAGGCTAGGTAAAAATAAAGAAAATACGAAAACTAGAATAATTAATTTCTTCATGTGATATTTTAAAAATATTAAACTATACAATAATTACTAAGCAGCACTCGCTGTTACAGTAACCGGGGCACTTTGTTCAGTAAAAACAGTACCGGGGTTTGGTGTCGTAAGTGACAATTGAAAAGCGATTGTACCTGACGTTGCAACTCCCGCAGATAATACAGATGTGCCAGCCGCCAAAGCAGTATAATTAGTCTCCGGTGTAGCACAATCAAGAGCTGTGTCATTACAGAATTTATGAACATAGACATCTGAAGCAGTAGCTGTACTAATTGCCCAGGAGCCTGTATTAGCCCCATTTATATCAAAGTCTTCGGCAATATTACCTGTGTTGGTAACTACAACACCTGCTACTGCCCATAGACCTATTGTACTAGACGCTGTATTAGCAGCCATAGTACCATAGTCAAAAGTAGTTTGACTTAATGTAAGCTGTATGTTTTGCACAGTTACTGTAGCTGTTACATCTCCTGTAGAAGCTGCTTTAGCGCTAACACCTATCCCTATTGCAATAAAAGATGAAATTGCTACTAATAAAAAAAATGATTTCATATGTTTATTTTATTTTATTTTTATTCTACTAATTAACTAGTAAAATTATAACATAATTTTTAAAATTTGCCAAAAAATATTTTTTTATTTTTTATAGCTAATCTTATTTTTAATCTGAATTTCTTTGATAATATCCATAAAGATATCATTATTAAACTAATAATAGCGATAATATAACTAGCTGGTGAATACTCCGTAAAAAAAGTAATAACTTTATAATAAATGCCCTGAAAAAGATTAACTTCTGTCACTGAAAAATAAAATCTAATTGATTCTGATTTATCTAAATATACATCACCCTTCATATCTATGGGATACACATCTATCAAAGTAAAATAATTTCCAGCCTTAATTCTAATTGGTAAATTCAAAAATATAACTACTTCTTTTTCTTGATTGGGTTTTAAATCAAAATTATTTGCCGAAAAGTTAAGCCACTCTTCTTCTAGTTTTATTTCTTGCTGAACATCATCATGATTAACGGTCAAATGATAGTGAGCTTCTTGTCCACCATTATTAGATATTAATACTGATGAAGATTTATATATTTCACCAGCTTGCAAGGGCTCTTTAATAATTATCTTATCATTATCAATTTTAAGTCCTGGATTAGCCAAAACTAAACTAGGAATCAAAAATAATAAAATAAATAATATTGAATATTTTTTCATAAAATAAAAATTATGGAGCAGACGCTACTACGGTCACTGTTCCGCTATATTGACTAAAAGAAGCGCTTGCAGTAGGCATAGTTATTTTGAAAATAAGGTTTCTGGTATTGCCCTCTGGCACAGATTTATCAAAATCATACAAAGTAGAAGCTGTAGTTATGTTGTACCAAGGGGTACTTGATGAATATGCCCAAATCATTTGATCAGGACCATTGGTACCAGCCAAAGTCCAAGTATTACCCCCTTCTGTAAAATTAGTACTACGTATATCAAGATCAGCTGGGCCATTATCTACACTTATTACTTCTATATCATTAATGCCTGCTGCCGTTGTGTCTTGGGCGGTATTCAAGGCTAAATTACCAAAGGAAATTGTTCCATCTGTATTAAGGCTAATGCTCACAGCCGCTGGATTACTCTGAAGGCCTATAAAATCTATACCCTGTACCCAAGCTGGAAAATCTTGGCCATTATAACCACGAGATACTGTAACTTCATTGTCAGCTGTATACCGTGCCCAAAATCTATCACGAGGATGAGCAGTGCCCGAACCATTGCAACCATTATGCACCATAGCCATCCTTGTGCCATCGGTAGCTGTATCAACAGTTACAGCCGTATCAGTATCATTGACATTTCCATCTGCCTTGAATCTATAATCAACGGCTAAACTAGTATGTGTCATAGTATAGATATCAGCGCTTTTGGTACTAGCATATTCTCCACAAAAACCTACTAAAGTTTCATTTGTATTTTGAGCCACACCATCTCCCAGAGTAATTACTGCGGCTGAAAAACTATCACCAATACCATTGGTAGTAGCATATCCCGTTCCCCAAACCCAAGTATTGTCACGAGCCACCGAATTAATAGCGCCTGTATTATATTCTCCTGTGGCATCACATCCACCACCTACATTAGACCCTGATACATTGACGTGCTGGACTGTCCAATTAGACCCCCACTCTACTACATAAGTAGTCATAGTAGCTGCTACCAAACTTTCTGTGCTTTCTCTAGCCCAATTAAGTGTATCTGTGCTAGATGGATAAAGTCTAGTTTGAACAGCATTACCTTTGACTGTATCGGTAGCGTCTGCTTCAAACTCTGCTCCACCACCCCAAAATCCACCAAAAAGTACTACATCATTTATATCACTCCAAGCTGTGCCAGATGTATCTGTACCAGAGGTAACAGCATCACCAAGAGACGTCTCAACAATGTCCAATGTTGTAAACCCGTTGGTAGTGCACTCTGCCAAGCATTCCACAACCGTCACTACCCCTTCCCAAGTAAAGTCAGCTACGTGTCTCGATAACGATACCGTACCTAAGCCTCCCGAGTCAGCTAATTCTCCGCTGATAGCAGTCGGCAACTCATAAACCCGGACATAATCATTGTCTGGATTTGAACCACCATTATCTACTTTGGAACCTTTTATCAAAATAAAATGATTTTCCTCTAAATTTTGATCTAAGATAAGATCATAGGTAGTACCAGTAAAATCTCCTGTAGTCAAATAATATTCTGTAGTCCTAATAACTGGATCACCTGCTGCCATGCTAATTTCTGGATAAACATTATAAGTATTCAAAGCGCTATCGGCTGTAGTATCGTAAAGCCTGAAACAATAAGTAGCCCCATAATCAGTTGAATCAGTGGGCTCAAAACTATACTCAATTTCTGTATAATAATCATTTGTCAAAGCTCCTATTGACCCTGTAGTATCAGTCACATCCCGACCCTCGCCAGCTACAAAAGTATAAGTCTCTGTATTGGCAAGCAACGCTGTGGTGGCCTGACCATCTGATGTAATATTTGTACTATCTACCATATCAAATTCATCTGTAGCGTCAGCTATACCTGTCCAAGAAGAGATAGCTTCACACGATGAAGATTTTCTTCCATATTGAATCTCATATGTACGAGCCGCTACCTCAACAACCGCCCCAGTATTGGCCACTTCAAATCTCAGACGATAAGTAGTGTCAGCATCGGCATCAGCTATACCATTAGAATCTTCAGGCGCCAACCAACCACTACTAGTATTAAGTGCTGTCGTGTCATCACGCCAACGAAAATGTAATTGATTGGTTATAGGTGAGTCGACTGGTACGATATGTTCGTCATAATAATCGGTATAAAAAGTATCACCATTTCCTGCTGATGTATCTGACGCTCCACCACTCGGATTATCCGCTGTGAAATTGGCAATAAGAATACCACTACTGGTTATTGCAGTATTAGCTCCCCAATCGCCACCACTATAACCTACGGGGTATATAACGTCTGTTTGGTCTGGCTCATTTCCAGTATTATTACCAAAGTCTGGATCACCAGAGCCGTAGTCAAGGGTATTAACACGAGTGCCACTCCCCTCTGCTACACCGTTTATCCATATAGCCATATCTCCCTCACTACCTCCGTATGAGTTAAACTGACAACCAATCATAAACCAATCGTCTAATTGTGCGTCTGGTATTTCATATATAACTGTGTCCATTACATTAGCGGCGTTGTTGTGAGAACAAGCAATCTCTACACCTGTTGCTGTTGGTCTAGCAAAAGCACCTTGAGCATTTGTACCACCTCCATTGCTCCATAATCCATACACTGTACTATGAGTCATAGCAGAGGGAATATACATCAACCAAGCAGAATCATTTGTTAAATGAATATCAAAATCACTCCCTGCCCCATCATCATTTATATTACTCATACCCTCATAGCTGGCTTGTGTTGATATGTCTCCAGCGATAACTAATGTGTTATCATCACCTGCTGCAACACTGTCTCCATAGTTTGTACCAAGATCAGTAGAATCCAATACCCAGTAAATATCTGGGTCCCAAGCTGCCACAAAAGCAACGCGACCATTTTGAGGAATTGCAGCTTGAACTTTTTCTACTTTTGGTGTCAAATCCATACCAAAATCAAGTGGCGGCCAACCAGAAAAAATCCAAGAAAAAATAACCACAAAAATAGTAGCTTTTTGAAATATTTCTTTTATTTTATTACTAGAATATAACCTCATAAATGTAACTATATTATAGCAAATTTTAACAAAATAAAAAAACCCTCTTCTAGAGGATTTTTTTATTTATAATTTATTCAAATAATTTTGAATACTCACCGTAACCTTCTTTTTTTAAATCTTCTTTAAATATAAATCTAAGTGAGGCTGAATTAATACAATACCTATCTCCTCCATTTGGACCATCCGAGAATACATGCCCAAGGTGTGAATCAGCCTGAGAGCTCTTGATCTCTGTGCGACCATCGTCTTCGGTCTCCTCTACTACAAAGCTTTTGTCGATTGGCTTGGTGAAACTAGGCCAACCCGTACCTGAATCATATTTATCTTTTGAAGAAAAAAGCACTTCACCAGAAACAATATCTACATATATACCATCTCTTTTTTCATCCCAATATTCATTATCAAAAGGTTTCTCTGTACCACACTGCTGAGTAACTTCATATTGGAGAGGAGTCAATGTATCTTTCACATCTTTATAATCTCCCCAAAGTTCTTCTAATTTATCTTTGCGACCAGAAGCTTTTTCATAAAGCTCATAGCGTAAACGGCTATTTTTAGCATAGTCTTGATGATAATCTTCGGCTACAAAAAATTCTTGCACTGGCAAAATTTCTGTCACAATTGGCTTGTCAAAATTACCAGAAGATTGAAGTATTGTCTTGGCTTTTTCAGCTATATTTTTTTCTTCATCATTGGCATAAAAAATAGCCGTTTTGTATTGAGAGCCTTTGTCACTAAATTGACCTGTCTCATCTGTAGGATCAATGCTCTTGAAAAAATGATCTACAATATCTTCGTAAGATAGCTTATTGGCATCATAGATAACTTTGACTGTCTCATAATGCCCTGTAGTACCAGTAGATACCTCTTCATAGGTCGGATTATCTTTATGCCCACCAGTATAACCTGAGATGGCTTCGGAGACTCCTTCAAGATCTTCAAAAGAAGTCTCAATACACCAAAAACAACCTCCAGCCAGAAGGGCCTCCTGAGGATTATTGTTCTCTATATTTTTGTTACTCATATTATTATAAAAATAAGTTGATAAGATTGCTATAGCTATAATAGCTATAATTATATATTTCATAAATTTATTTATTACTTAATTAAATTAATAAGCTACTATTTTTATGTAGTTTCCTGCCTCAATCCAATCTTTGTGTTTTTTTAGCTCGTCTTTGAATTTTGGAAAAGCTTCTGTAGTATGGCGAATTGATCCGTCTGAACTGACAAACTTTGGATCAACAAATCTTAGTTTGTTGCGAGAATAAAAATCATAATTTTTTTTATCTAACTCTATTTTAAGTTTGGGATTTAATTTGTCCAAATATTTTAAAATATCTTTATCTTTACTTTGTTTCAATTTATTATAAACAAAGTCATCGTCTTGAAATAAATCATCTTGTGAAATTATTTTTTTCTCTAAAGCAACTTTGAGAGCATCAGCCAAAATTTGAAACATAGCTACTTCTCTAGGATGAGACCAATACTTATAATCCATTTCCAAATAATCTTCAGAAAATTGCTTGGCTATCTTCATATCATTAAAAATAATTTCTTTGTCTTTGACTACAAAATTTTTAATATAAATTGGAATCCTACTAATATCAGCACCCATAGCCACTCTATCTCGCAAAGAATAATCTATCCTATCTGCACACAAATCAGGTAAATCTTTTTCCAACAAAGAAAAATTATGTTCGTCCAATATTCTAGATAAATCATAATTATACTTTTTCAAAATAACTGGAATTTCTGAATTTTTGATTATTTGCTCATGAAATTTTTCATGAAATTCATGCTTATGTTCATCACTAGTAAAAACATAATCTGCTACATGTGAAAAAGCTGTGTGAGGTACATCATGAAGCAAGCCTGCTATCTGCTCTTCTACTGAAGCTCCTAAAAATTTTAACAAAATCATCACACCCACTGAGTGTTCATAACGAGTGACTACCTTAGCAGCTATGGCATACTTAGAAGCTCCAGCCTGATTAATGCCTTTTAGCCTTTGTAAAGGCCCAGATTTCATTAATTCCAACAAGACCGATTCTTCTATATTTATTTTTCCGTAAACTCTGTCTTCAATAATCATATAAAAAGTATAACAAAAAATCTCTCTAAATACGAACTTAGAGAGATTTTTAAAAAATAGTTGATTGTCTACTCAGTGGTCACGCCGTCAAAATCTTCTTCATTGGCCTCGGCCTCTTCTTTGGTTTTTCTCACAATACCATCTTTGTGATGAGCTGGAGAATAGATAGTATAGAGTTTCAAATCTTCAGTCTCAGAAGTATTGATAATATTGTGTTCTGCTCCCGCTGGAACTACTATAGCAGAACCATCTTCTAGCAAATATTCATTGCCATCGATGATACATTTACCTTGGCCTTTTTCAAAGCGAAAAAATTGATCATTATCAGCATGGATCTCCATCCCAATATCTTCGCTTGGCTTGAGACTCATTAGTACCAATTGACTATGTTTTGAGCTGTAGAGAACTTTGCGAAAGTTATCATTTTCTAAAGTGTCTTTTTCAATGTTAGCATTAAATCCCTTCATATTTTTTATATTAATAATCTATATTTATTATAACAAAAAACCGCTTGAAAAGCGATTTTATAAAATGGCGGAGAGTAAGGGATTCGAACCCTTGAAAGCTTTTACACTTTACCCGCTTTCCAAGCGAGCGCACTAGACCACTATGCGAACTCTCCATTATTAAATTATTTCTGAACTATTTTGTTTTGTGTTAAACTCAGCTTAAGTTGCTGTTTGTTGCTAATCGCTTCGCTCTTAGACAAACAGGGAACAAGCGAGCGCACTAGACCACTATGCGAACTCTCCATTATTAACTCTTCTATATTAAATGTTGTGTGTTTCCTTATTCGACCACTCAGCCACCCTTCCTTAAACTATGCTTGCCCCGTAGCCAGCCGAACAAAGTTCGGATGTGGTATGGGGCGAACTCTCCAAAATAACGATTTTTATTATAGTTTTTATTAGTATTTTAGTCAATATCCTCTAGATATGATAAAATAGATTTATATTAATTAATAATCATTATATATGTTTGAAATATTTGTAGTAATAGTGCCACTATTTTTGATAATCTTTGGCAGCGCCATAATACAGCGCCTCAATAATCTAGATGAACATTGGCCTAGAATACTCAACTCTTTCGCGCTCAATATTGGCTTACCAGCCTTAATATTTGCATCTTTAAGCAAAATATCTTTTACTGGACAGACAAGTATTATTATAAGTAACTCTTTATTTTTATTATTTAGTTTTGCTCTAGTCTATGGCTTGGGTAGATTCTTAAAGATTAAGGCAAAAACAGTTAAAACTTTATTTATATGCCTAGCTTTTGGTAATATTGCTTATCTAGGTATTCCAGTACTTACTCAAATATATGGACCAAAAATATTACCTGACGCTAGCCTGATTATAGCCGTACATTTATTTTGGCTATTTACCATTGGCTTAGGATTTTTGGATTATAGTATTTCTATTCGTCAAAGCTGGATCGGTAAATTATTTCACAAAAAAAACAAACAAGATATTATTCGACATATTGGACTTGACCTATTAAAGAACCCATTACTCATTTCTATGTTTCTAGGGTTGCTAGTAGCTATATCTGGTATTAATCTACCAAGAATTATAAGTACAGCTACAACTATGCTGGCTGCCTCTGTCAGCCCAGTAGTACTAGTAGTAATAGGTCTGTTTATTGGTAATTCAAAGATTGGCAAGCTCAAAGAATGGATTCCGGTAATTGCTTTTACAGTAGTAACTTTATTTATCTTACCGGCTATATTTTATTTGGGAATAAAAATATTTGCCACTGGCATGCAAAAATATATTCCATCCATGATTATGATTGCTATGCCACTAGCCATCACTCCTTTTGCCCTGGCTGATAAGTTTGGATTAGACAAACAATTTATTGCTCGTGCTATAGTACTCTCCACTATACTCTCTATTATTACTATTCCAATTTGGGCTAGTATATTATAAATACAAAACAAAAACTCCCGCACTCAATACGGGAGTTTTTTTATTAACTATAATTTGTCATTGAGAGTAATAACAATCATTGTTTTACCCTCTTCTTCACCTATACTAACACTAAGAGATTTATTATCTTTTTCGGCGCCTATCATCACACTATTTTCTACAGAAAATGACATATTAACGTCCCAGCCCTGCTCTTTTATTTTATTTGTATATTCCTCTTCAAGCTCTGAGACTGTTTTATCCACTTCTAGACTTACTCCTTTGCCAAAATTATTATCGCTAGAAGTTATTATCTTGCCTTCTGGCACATAAACATCATCTGGCCAATCTTTTGGCAAAGAGCTTCCCTCTCCTGCCTGCCAAGTACCCTGATCGTTTTCGATAGTAACAGAATCACCATCAACATCTACGTCTCCGCCGAAAGCATTCTCAATTGTCTTCTCGGCAGCTAGATCTGTAGTTGATTTGCCACAGCCAGTTAATAATAATGAAAATGTTAAAATCATTACTAGCCACAAAATTGAATTTCTTTTCATAATTTTTATCTAAAAAATAATTAAATATATAACCCTAGTATAAATTCAAAGTAAATTTTGGTCAATATTTACAAAAAATAGCAAATATTATAATATTTAATTATCAAACTATTAATTTAAAAAAATGAAAAAGACCCTTATTTTATTAATCCCTTTATTTGCGGTGTTAATACTTAGTGGCTGTACTAAACAAAAAAATAATAAAAATGATAATAAGCCTGAACAAAATCAAGAAGAAAGTTCAGATGCTAATTGTTTTAGTATTTGTCATCAAAAAATTCAAGATACTTGTCTAGAAGAAATTATTGAAATTGGTCCTGAAAATTTGGTTGGTGGTGATAGCCTAATGGACCCTACTCATTGCGAAAATACTTGCATGGCTAATTTTACTGATAATACTCTAGATTGTTTTTCAAAAATTACAAAATGTGATCAAGTAGGTAGCGGCGATCCTTGGTGCAAAGAAGCTGAAATACCAGATTCTGAGGTATATGACATAGAAGAGCCTATTACTAGAAGCGGCTGTCAGATACCTTGTGAAAAATATAAAAAATGTGCTGGCTATGGGGATGATGCCACTACTGAAGATATGGCCGAAGCTTATAATAGCTGCATGGAAGTATGCCAAGAGTGGTCAGACTCTACCATAACTTGTATTAATCAAAAAAGTATAAACGCCCCTATTGATTGTATGCATCTATCAAATTGTGCTTTGCAGGAATATCAAGGACTCATGAGATAAATTTATACAAAACAAAAACTCCCCCGCTTATCGAGGAGTTTTTTTATTATAAAATATTTCAATTTATATAGTACCAGCTGGTATTTGATCCAAGTCTTGATTGGTAATACCCAGACTTAGAAAACGCATCAATTGATAGGCTGAAGCACCATCCTTCATATAATAACGCTTGCCATCTTGAGGATTGAGGTACCAAGCTTCACCACGCGACTCTACTTGAAGCATAATCTTGCCCAACAACTGATTGGTCAGAGATGCGTCTATACGAATCTTAGCTGTATTAGAACTGATTGGGCTATAACCAGCCCTCACTTCATCTCCATCAGCAAAGCCATCATCATCACTATCACTATCATAAGCGTCTGAGCCTAGAGCTTCTTCCATTTTGTCTGGCAAGCCATCATTATCGCTGTCTGTTTCTTCTAATCTAGCATCAAGTCCAATAGGTATTTTTTCTAGATTTGCATTGGTGATGCCTAGACCAAATTTTCTCAGCATTTCATAGGCAACAGGACCATCTTTCATATAAAATCTTTTTCGTGATGTATTATCTACATACCAAGCCTCCCCATGATCTTCTACTTGAAGCAAAATATATCCTTGAAGTCTATTTAAAAGAGTGCCACCTCTGGTTGGTGGATTATATCCGTCATCACCGTCATCACTATCATCAATAGCTGGTATAGTAAATTCGAATATGGTTTCTTTCCCATTATTTACATTGATATTATACTCTAAATACTCTTCTTTGAGCTTTAGATAAAAAGCATAAGTACCTTTTTTCAAGGAATTATAAGGATGGTCACCAGCTACATAGATATTAGAATAACCTTCTCCCCCCAACTTAATAGTTTTTACCAAGGTGCTCTTTTCTTTTATTGGATTACTATCAATATCATATTTTTGACCATAAATAGAAAACTTTTGACCTGGCATTATCTCACCATTTGAATTTCTAATAATTACTTTGATAGATGACAAAGTTTTGGATATCTCTTTGTCCTCTCCACAATAAAATTGTATATCATCAAAAAACCAAAACTCTCCCGCTTTATTAGTATAGTCATAAGCACTTAAAATATAAGTTGCTCTAGGATCAGGATTGAATGATAAATGAGCAATCCCTGTGTCAGCTGTCTTGCCCTTCACCAATAATTTTCCTGCAATTGGTACACCATTGGCATCAATTAATTGTTTGTATAGAGCAACATTGAGACTTGGGATTACATTACCATCAGAAGATCTTGTTATGACATCCAAAAATGATTTTTCTGAACAAATATCTCCATCAGGTATATAGGTATCGGTGGTCTGCAGAGTGATCTCCTTGCGTTGTTGATCCACCATCTTTAAATCATAATATTTATATGTTTGATCATCACCACCAACTATAGAAGCAGCATAAGTCCCTTCTGGATATTCAAAAACAGCTGTACCCTTGTCATCTGTAGTAATTCTTTTCAACAAACTACCAAGAATCTTTTCTCCATCTAGATCTATTTTTTGTTCATATATTTTTATTTCTGAACCACTTGGAAAAAGAACCCCTTCTGCGTCTTTCACTGTGAAAGCAATATCACTAAATTTATAAGTAACGTCTGTAGTTTTTTGAGCGTTTATTTTTATATTATATTTCAAAAATGTGCCTCTCTGTGTACCGGTGGCTTCCAAAACATAATTACCATTGAACTCTCCGTCAATTGATCTAGTCTTATCTGTGAGATAGATAATATAATCACCAGATGTCCCCATAGTGAGAGAACCTACTCTTTCATCTTTGGCTGGCTCATCATCAACATCATATTTTTGAGAATAAATTTTGAATTGAATACCCGTTTTTAACTCTCCCTGAGAGTCCCTAAAAACTAAATCAAGAGCACTAACATCTAGCTCTGCATTCAAAACTTGATCCATTATATCTCCTGGCTCTCCTGGCTCTCCATCCTCTCCTGGCTCTCCTTCTTCTCTAGTGCAAGCTGAAACTACCAATGCATCATAAAAATACATAGCCGATACATTAGAATTCTTATCCTAGGCTTTAACAGCAAAATGAGGATCGTCATCAGAATCATAAGTAAAAGTAGAATATCCTATGCCTGTATTGGTATTGGTCTTACCGGAGGCCTTGGCTACTCCTGGCTTCACCTCTCCATCAGCATCATCAACCTGAGTATAAATACCGTAATTAAGATCTGGGACAAAGTTATTGTCTTGATCTCTAAAAATTACAGATACCTCAATTTTACAAGTATCTCCAGCTAATGCTGTGTTAGTAGTAAAAATTTGCTCGTCCAAGACTTGCAAAATATTTTGTCCAAAAAACAAAACAAAAAGCAAGGGAATTGACAAAATAAGCCCTGCTTTTCTAAAATTTATTAAACTAGTTTTCATAATTTTATTCTTATTTTATAATAGAATACTATCTATATAATAGCATAAATAAGAATAAAATTAAAATAATATATTTAGTTTATCTCTCCTATATTAATTTTTCTCAAATCTTTGTTGGAAATCCCCAAACCAAAATCCCTCATTATATTATAAGCATCTTGACCTGTCTTCATATAATAGGCTTTTCTATCTTGGGGATTGATATAATAGGCCTCTCCATTGGACTCGACATCAAGTAAAATCTTCCCTAGCACGTGCTCGGGGAATATTTCGTGACTACTAATAAAATCGTGACTAGCCCCCAAGCCTAGTTTTCTCATTACATTATATGCATCTTGAGCCGTAGCCAAATAATACTTTTTGTTGTTGTCTGGGAAAATATACCAAGCCTCACCATTTTCTTCTACTTGAATAATTATCTGACCACTCAATCTGCTGGACATCTTATAGTCAATTGTACTTAGCAATTCTTTTTCTTGAATAATATATTGTAGTATCTTATTATTATCAATTTTCTGACCAGCTATCATAGCGCTGTCCAAAGCTAAACTTTGATATTGATTACCAGAAAAAGAAGCTGCTAGAGACTGATATACATCTAGTATATTAATATTATTTATCTTCTTGCTGCTGCTCACAATCATTTTCATTATTTCTTGACTGGAAATACTTGGATATTTGGATTTTATAAGAGCGGCCGTAGCAGATACCATTGGAGTTGAAAATGAAGTTCCACTGTTTGAATTATAAAGATAATTGTCACTTGAAGACAAAGGAGATGTTGTATTGGTTATATTAACTCCCGGAGCATAAACATCTACACAGGAGCCGTAGTTGCTCCACTTTGTTTTTTGACTATCTTCATCACTAGCACCAACACCCAAAACCATATTTTGACTACCATCATTACAAACTGGTGATATTTTTGTTTTATCAAGATCAATACCAAGGCCTGTTTCTGGATCACCATTACCAGCGGCCACTACCAATAAGACATTATGTTCAAAAGCATAATTAATCGCTTCATCAAATTCACTAGCATAAAGCTCTAATGAACTTCCTAAACTAAGATTAATAATATCTGCATTATTATCAACAGCATAATGAATAGCCTTGTTTATATTTACAGGATTAATATAGGCGTCTTTATCACTAACAATAATTGGCATCAAGCTCACTTTTTGATTAATACCTTGAACAAAATCATCATCCACAAAATTAGCCCCAATTATTCCGGCTACCATTGTACCGTGAGTAGCGACTGTAGCCATATCTTTGCTACTATCAACAAAATTCCAGCCATATCTATCATCAACATAGCCATTGTTATCATCGTCAATATTATTTCCAGCTATCTCATCTGAATTCAACCAAATATTATCTTTCAAATATGGATGATCCAAATAAATACCATCATCAACAATAGCTACAATTACATCTTCACTTCCTTTATAGGTCTGCATTGCGCTAGTAGCGCCTATAGCATCCAAATACCACTGGTCAGATATTTCTAAATTATTATTTAACTTTTTATTTATATTTATTTTACCAGCTTCAAGTGTTATATTATTTTGTGCCTTAGAAAAAACCAATTCTACTAAACCACTTTTGGCATTATCTGGAACAATAAATTTTATTTGTTTATCACTATAAGAATCAATACTTACTAAAGTATTGTTTATATAAAGTATGGTTTCTGTTTGACTATAAGATTTGAAATAAGATCCAAAAATACTAACACCTTCACCAATAGAAACTTTGGTAGCGCTAATACCTCTAATACTTGGTTTTACAAAAATGTCTGGACCATAGACTGTTTCGGAAAGCTGGTTGGAATTAGTATCCCAAGATTGTATTCCTATTTTTCCAGATTGTATTTTGTTATTAGTGCCTATAGCCAAAATAATTTTTGAGTTTGTCCATGATTTTATAGAATGTCCATAATAAGGATATTTGATATCGCCAACATAAATATTTCCGGTTTTATTGCCAAAATTATTACCACTAATCACAATATCTTCGCCGGCTGAAAAAAAGACTGGACTAACATTATTTATACTAGAGGCTGCATTGGCTAGTTTGGGACAGCCAAAAAAGACTAATATTGCTAGTAATATCATCGAAAAACTAAATATTTTTGCTTTTGATTGCATAATATAGATACTTATTAATAATAGAGTATTATATCATATATAGCCTATTTTGTCAATATAAAACACCCTTTTGCCTAAGCTCAGGGTGTTTTAATTAATATTTTAGTTGTCTATTTCTTTCTTCTTTTCTTCTTGGCTTCGGTTTGTTTGATAGCAATCATTGTCTTGATTACTGTATCAGGATTGAGAGAAATACTATCTATACCCTCTTCTACCAAGAACTGAGCAAAGTCTGGGAAATCAGATGGAGCTTGACCACAAATACCAATCTTACGCTTGTGCTTCTTGGCAACCTCTATCACATAACCAATAAGTTCTTTGACAGAATCATTTCTCTCGTCATAGACATGAGAAACCAACTCACTATCACGATCTACTCCCAAAGTAAGTTGCGTAAGGTCATTGGAACCGATTGAGAAGCCATCAAATATTTCACAAAATTGATCTGCCAAAATTACATTGGATGGAATCTCACACATTACATAAATTTCTAATCCATCTACTCCTCGCTTGAGGCCATTGGCAGCCATTATCTTCAATACTTTTTTACCTTCTTCTATAGTACGACAAAATGGTACCATGATTTTTAGATTCTTGAGGCCCATTTCTTTTCGTACTTTGACCAGAGCTTTACACTCAAGTACAAAGGCTGGTAAATATTTTGGACTATAGTAGCGGCTAGCTCCGCGCCAACCAATCATTGGATTTCTTTCGTCTGGTTCAAATTGTGAGCCGCCAATCATAGATGCGTATTCGTTTGATTTGAAATCAGATAATCTAATGATCACATCTTTTGGATAAAAACTAGCAGCAATACGAGCCACACCTTCAGCAAGCTTATCTATGAAAAATTGTGGTTTAGAACTATAGGCCGCTGTATGCTCTTCAATAAATTTTTTCTCTTTTTTATTTTTTAATTTTGAAAAATTGAGAAGCGCTAAAGGATGAATACGAATATAATTTGAAATGATAAATTCTTCACGAGCCAGACCAACACCTTCATTTGGAATAAATGATTGGGCCATAGCCATTTCAGGATTACCGATATTCATCATCACTTTGGTTTTGGATTTTTTGAAGTTTTTCAAATTTGTCTTCTTTACATCATATTTTACCAAACCATTATATACAAATCCTTTTTCACCTTCTGCACAAGATACAGTTATATTTTGACCATTCTTCAACTTTTCAGTGCCATTACCAGTACCTACTACACAAGGGATACCCATCTCACGAGAAATGATAGCAGCATGACAAGTACGACCACCTGAGTTGGTGACAATAGCGCCAGCTATCTTCATGATTGGCTCCCAATCTGGATCAGTCATCTCAGTAACTAGTACTTCACCAGCTTTAAATTTATCAATATTTTTTGCATCTTTGATAATATGCACTTTACCTTGCCCAATCTTCTGCCCTACTGAAGCACCAACTGCAATTACCTTACCTTTTTCTTTTAGATTGTACTCAATCAAAACATTTGGATCATCTTGAGAGCGTACTGTCTCTGGACGAGCTTGGACAATATATAATTTTCCAGTACGGCCATCTTTGGCCCACTCCATGTCCATTGGTTTTTGATAGTGATCTTCAATTTGAGCAGCCCACTTGGCTAGTTGCAAAACTTCTTTATCTGTAATGGAAAACCTAGCCTGATCACGCTTTACCACTGGCATATTTTTTACATTGTTTTTGGATTTACTATCATAGACCATTTTCTTTCTCTTGAGTCCTACACTCTTAGAGATAATTGGCTTATAACCAAGCTTTAAAGTTGGTTTATGTACATAAAATTCATCTGGATTGACCATACCTTGTACAATATATTCTCCCAAACCATAAATAGAATTGATGAGCACTGCATCTCTAAAGCCTGATTCTGTATCAATAGAAAACATTACTCCAGATGTAGCTAAATCACTACGTACCATCTTTTGTACTGTGATAGAAAGTTTGACTGAGAAATGATCAAAGCCTTTGTCGGAGCGGTATGAGATAGCCCTATCAGTAAATAGTGATGCCATACATCTTCGGCATGCATCAAGTAATTCTTCTGGCCCTTCTATATTCAAATAAGTGTCTTGCTGACCAGCGAAAGAAGCGTCTACTAAGTCCTCAGCAGTAGCAGATGAGCGTACAGCTACATCTACGTTTTTCATTTTGAATTCTTTGGACAATTTTTTGTAAGCTGTGATAATTTGTTCTTTGAGGTCTTCTGGAAATTCTGCTTTGAGTATTGCTTGTCGAACTAGCTTGGCTCTATCTTGTAAATTATGAATATCATGAGTGTTCAAATCTTTGAGAATTTCTTTGATTTGTTTTTTGACTCCTTGAGTAGTCACAAAATAATCATAAGCTTGAGCAGTGACCGCAAAGCCATTGGGTATTGCTACGCCCTTTGATGTTAGCTTGGAATACATTTCTCCTAGAGATGCATTTTTACCACCAACACGCGGTACATCCTTATTGTTAATTTCCTTGAACCACAAAATGTGTTTTTTCTTTTTCATATTATTTTTATTTGTTTATATATTAAATTAAAATTTCATTTTCTTGGCGTATCTTCCTAAAAAAGGCATTTCCCAAAAAATACCACTGAGGGCGTTGACCGCTCCTAGTATTGCCAAAACCATTACTAAAAATCCTAAGGTCCAACCAATAATGGGAATCGGGAAAATCCAGCTTCCCAGTATTTCTACGGCAAATAATAGTAAACCTTGCTTTCCATGGAATTGAGCTAGTTTTGATTTTCTTTTGAAAATAAGTGGTACAAAACAAAGCACCCAAACATAACTGAGGGCTGCGATCATACCATTTTCTTCTAAGTCCTTTTTTTCTGCTTCCATATATTTTTGTTATTTATTTTTTGTAATCTTAATAATCAATACGCCTAATAATGAAATAAGTAATATTACCCAGATAGGCTCTATCAAAAAATTGAGCCAAGCCCAAGCTGATTTTATGTAAATTATTTTTATCACTCCTAGTATCAATACCGCTGAAACAAAAGATAAGATAGTAGTAATAAACATCTTATCAGTAGCTAGTAGCCATTTGAGACGAGCCAACAACAACCAAGTTATTATCAACACAAAACGCCAAGCCCAAGTAGCAAAGAATATAACTTGTTCGGACCAAAACATCTTGAGACCAAGTTCTCTAAGAAACATCTCTGTTATTACAATAAAAACCAATAATACAATGGAGATTAGAGTCCAAGAAAAACTAGCTTGAGCTTTTGGTCTAAGCTTGGCCACTTCTTGGCGCAGTTCTTCTTCGGCGCCAGCACTATGATGACCGAAATCAGCTACCCACACCTCGGTAGATTCTTCAAATTCTATACCAGTCTCTGGATCTATTTTGTGTTTGGATCTTTTAAAAATCATAAACTTATATTAATATGGCCCAGGCCACCCTCTCTGGCTTCGCCATTCACCTTGTCTATATTATACCAAAAAATGGACAATTTAAAAACACCTTAGAAAAATCCATGGTGTTTTTAAATTTTGGTATATAAAATTATAATTAATAGTCCAGACCTGGCTTGCCACAGATACAACTATTTTTATAACTAATCGGTGAACCAATACACATTGGCTCATAATTAACAGAACAACCAACTCCATAATCTACACAATCTTGACTAGAATTACAACTCAGCTCTCCTTGCTTCATCAAATCACTGAGTGTTTCGTCTGCCATTTCTAAACCAGCTAAATCAGCGTTAGTAATGCCAAGGCTTAAAAATCTCATTATCTGGTAAGCAGCTGGCCCATCAGTCATATAATATCTTTTACCATCATCAGGATTAATATACCAAGCCTCACCTCGAGACTCTACCTGCAAAACAATTTTACCTTTTAGGCTATTTACCAAAGTATTGTTATGTATCATATTACCCAAACCTTTTGGATTATAGCCACTTTTTACTTCTGTGCCATCCTTATAGCCATCATCATCAGAATCGTCATCATTGGGATCTGTGCCTAAACCTTCTTCTAATTTATTGCAAAGTCCATCACCGTCACTATCAAGACATTCAAACCTACCTTCAACACCAACTGGGATTTTTTCCAAATCAGCGTTGCTAATACCCAAACCAAGGTCTCTCATCATACCATAAGCTGCGGCACCGTCTTTCATATAAATACGTCTACCATTGTCTGGGCGCACATACCAAGCTTCGCCATGATTTTCTACTTGAAGTAAAATTCTTCCCCTCATCCTATTGGTCAATTGAGTATTTATTTGACGTCTATTTTGATTTCTATTATCAACATTTAAATCGTCGTCATCTATATCATTATTATGATTATCATTATTGTTATCGTTATCATCGTCGGAATCATCGCCTATGCATTCTGTTTGATCATCATTGGTTCCACCAATACATTCTGTTTGATCATCTTCTTCTGGTTCATCACTATCTTCATCATCATCGTCACTTTGTTCTATGTTTATTGCTCCAGCATTAGTATAGCCTTCAACACATCCATTTTCTGATGAACAAACCAATAAACTATACTCATAGCCTTGATCATCATCTGCTTCAAATTCACTTAGACTAAATGTAAGAGTGCTGGGATTATAATAACTTACTGGAATATCGGATTTTAATAAAAATTGCTCGACATCTCCGCCAACTACATTCTTTTGACCATACAAATCAACCCTATATACCCCGCCAGTATTTATAATACTAGACAGTGTGAAATAAGCTCTATCATCTGTGCTATAGCTTGCTTTATCTAAACTAATATCAAAGCCTGGATAATCAACCTCGTCTGTATCATTATCAATATTAGCTAATATATAAATCGGATCTGTAGGACTTGTAACCTCCCAAGGTGTTATTTTGCTGGGTTCTGTTCCTGAAAAATTTAATTTATCTGCAAATAAAATTATTTTTACCCAGGCATTACCAGACTGATCTTGTACCCAAAATTGTGGGTAGCCTATGTCCCCCATAACCTTAAATGTTTTCGTTTGTCCACCCAAAATGGTCAAATTGGCTTCACAATTTGCCCTATTCATACTTATATCTGGACTACTGCCTGCACCAATAAAATTATGATAAGGATTAACACTACATAATTCCTGACCAGTGTCTGTATCTACCAAGCTTACATTACCAGACAATGATTGTCTCCCCATAACCGTAAAATTAATATCAAAATCATCTAAAGTTATGGAAGTCAAATTTGTATAACCAGTATAATATGACTTAAAAACAATATTTCCCAAATGTACGTCTGTCTCACCACCATTCAATGTAGTATCTACAACACTTTCAAAATCATAATTAAATTTAGAAACCTTCTCTTCAGTGCTGATTATTTGAAATGCATTACTAGTATAATCTATATACCCATCCGAATCATTATATCCAGTGAGTGAAAAATAGACATCTTCGCCCAAACAATAAAAGTCATCTGGAATGGTCCATTCATATGTTCCTGACTCAGCTGTGATTGGATTATAATCTACTACTAGATTTCCGGAACATTGCTCGCCCTTAATGCGAATATTAACCCAGTTCATATTTTCTTGCTCCCACTCTATAGTTATTGTGTCACCAAGCTCATAAATCAATCCAGATTCATTAGGAGAAATGACTACCATGCTACCTTCTCCTTCTGCACCCACTCTTATTAAAGGAGTAAATAATAGGAACGCTAGAGAAATTAATAATAATTTTTTCATACTTTTAGTTTAATATTTTATATAAATATAATAGCATTTTTAGAGAAAACAAAAAACCCTGGATAAACCAGGGCTTAAGATTATAAATTACATCATCCCGGGCATGCCACCGCCCATTCCCATCCCTGGCATTCCTCCACCCATTGGAGGCATATCACCTTCGGCTTTTGGAATATCAGTAATGACTGCCTCGGTAGTCAAAAACATACCGGCAGCAGAAGCTGCATTTTGCAAAGCACTTCTAGTGACCTTGGTGGGATCTACTATTCCAGCAGCTACCAAATCTTCAAATTTGTCATCCTTGGCATTATAGCCAAAGTTATCTTTATTCTTATTTACTTCAGAAATTATCACTGCACCATCTTTGCCGGCGTTCTCAGCAATTTGAAAAAGAGGAGCGCTCAGGGCATGTTTCAATATATTAGCACCAAGCTCTTCATCACCTTCCAACTCTAAGTTTATAATATTTTCTATAGAGCGAATATAAGCTACGCCGCCACCAACTACTATTCCTTCTTCAACTGCTGCTTTGGTAGCTGCTAGAGCATCTTCTATTCTGTCTTTGATTTCTTTCATTTCAGTCTCAGTAGCTGCACCAACTTTGATGACTGCTACGCCACCAGTAAGCTTGGCTAAACGTTCTTGAAGCTTTTCTTTGTCAAAGTCTGAATCAGCTTTTTTGATAGCATTTTCAATTTGACCTATTCTAGCTTTAACCAAATCTTTGTCGCCTCTACCATCTACAATAGTAGTATTATCTTTGCTAGATACTACTTTGTGAGCAGAGCCTAGCATATCAATAGTGGCTGTAGACAATTTAAGTCCAACTTCTTCAGAAACAACCTTGGCACCTGTCAAAGCTGCGATATCATGAAGTATTTCTTTTTTTCTGTCACCAAAACCTGGACTCTTTATAGCCAAAGTATTGAGCGTGCCTCTTATTTTATTTACTACTAGTGTCGCCAATGCTTCGCCTTCTATATCTTCAGCAATAATAACTAAATCTTTTTTGCCTGATTGAGCTAAAGATTCTAGAAGAGGTAATAATTCTTGAAGAGATGAAATCTTTTCATCGGTAATAAGTATTGCTGCATCATTATAAACAGCCTGCATCTTTTCGGCATCAGTCACCATATATGGAGACACATAGCCTTTATCAAATTGCATTCCTTCTACTACTTCTTTTTCGATTCCGAAACTTTGAGATTCTTCTACAGTAATCACACCATTTTTGCCAACGGCTTCCATAGCTGAAGCAATTATTTTTCCAATCTTCTTGTCATTGGCAGAAATACTAGCCACTTGCTCTATCTCACCTTGATCAGCCACTTCTTTTGAAATCTCTTTTAGATTGCTCACTACTACGTCAGTAGCATAATCTATGCCCCGCTTGAGTGATAATGGATCAGCACCAGCTGTGACATTTTTCAAACCTTCGGCAATAATATTTTGAGCTAGTACCGTAGCTGTAGTTGTGCCATCACCAGCCACATCATTTGTCTTGGAAGCCACTTCTTTGACAATCTCTGCACCGATATTTTCAAATTTATCTTCTAATTCTACTTCTTTGGCTACTGTCACACCATCTTTGGTAATAGTCGGCCCTCCGTATCCACGATCAAGAACCACGTTACGCCCTTTTGGTCCAAGAGTAACTTTTACAGAATTTGCTAGCATATCTACACCCTGTTTCATTTTTGAACGAGCTTCTTCACTGAAAATAATTTGTTTAGCCATATACTTAAGTTATAAAGTTTATAAAGTTAAAAAGTTTTTGTCATTCTGAACTCGTTTCAGAATCCCCATTTGGATATGCCGAAATAAATTCGGCATGACAGGAAAGAATTAAAAGCTTACTCAACTATAGCGAGCAAGTCATCATGATTTAATATTTTGTATTCTTCACCCTCTACTTTTATCTCTGAGCCACCATATTCAGAAAATACAACTTTTTGTCCAGTAGACAATTCCAATTTTGAAACTTTTTCACCACTGCCAATAGCTACTATTTTGCCTTCCTGCCTAGATTCTTTGTTGACTGAATCTGGCAATATAATACCAGCTTTGGTAGTCTCTTCTTTTGGCAAAGCCTGTACAATCACTCTATCTCCAAGTGGTCTTAAATTCATATTTTTATTATAAATAATATTAGCACTCATTACTTTTGAGTGCTAATATCTTACAAAAATTTAGTTATACTGTCAATAATAACATCTTTATGGTGCACTCCATACTCCGTTAACCATATAGAAATAAGCTAGAGAAAATAAAATCCACATCCAAATTATATAAAGATTAAAAGAATTAAGTTTGTTTTGTTTTATTTTCTTAGTAAAGAAAAACAAAGAGAGAGCGGCTATTATATCTACCAATAGTGTAATGGCTAATAAGATAAAAGCGTCGTCATTTTGTCCTCGTCTACTAAAATAACTACTAATACCCCCTATAGCAAAATAATTAAAGTGTATAATCGGTACTAAATAAACAAGCCATAATAAAAATATCTTACTATATATTCCTTGTTTATGAGAATTTAATTTTTCTTGTTCACTCAACATACATTATTTATGATGTTTATACATATTGACTAAGGCAAGCGACATCAATACCCAACCTGTCCAGCTAGTCCAAAGATAGTGATCAAATAAGCCAATAATCACCAAGCCTACTATCAGACTTGTAGACATAACATCAATTTTGTCAGCAGATTTTATTATTTTTTTCACTACATGAAATACAAAGAAAGCACCTATCAAACCAATCTCGGCTAACATTAATATAAATATATCATGAATAGGTTGTACATTGTATATTTCCTGATTTGGATATTTTTTCAAAGTAACCAAAGTATTCATCCCTAGTCCTTGACCAAAAAATACATTTTTATAGCTATTCCAACCTAGCTGTCCCATTGTATCCACTCTTTCTGTAATTGATTTTTCTTCTAGACGACCATTCATTTGTACACGAGAGTTCCAAGCTCCTGGGAACCAAGTGCTGAAAGTCCAAAAAATTATAAAAAATATAAGCAAATATTTTGATACTACACTAACAGTCAGCCAATTTCTTTTGAAAACGTTTATAAGCGCCAGAGAAAATAGACTCAACATCAATGCCAACAAAGCACTACGAGAAAAACTAGCCAGCAAACCAAAAGTACTGATTACTATAGCTGTAACTATAAATATCAAGTTCCAAAAATCAGGCTTCTTAAAAAATTTATTCCAGATAGTTGTTTGGCTTTTTTTGTAAGCGTCAATCCAAAGATAAATTCCAAAAAATATTACTACAAACAAAAATCCTCCCAAAATATTTGGATGCGGCAAGGAGCCGTAAGCTCTAAGTAAGCGCTGATCGCCAAATTCAACTACCGAAGTGCCGAGTGTTGCTGGTAAATGTTCGGCCATACCTAACCATTTATTAGCTATCACTTTTTGACTAACAATTTGATAAATAGCCAAGAGACCTTGAATCAAACCACTAAACAAAAATGCTCTATAAACAAAGGCTTTGGGTATAAATTTTAATAAATAAGCAAAAAGCGCAGCGCTATAAATTAGAAATAAATAATAAAAAGAAACTACTGGAGCTGGTGAACGGAAACTAACAATTATTGAATAAAGAAACAAAATATAAAAGAACTTGGAACGAGAAAAACGTAGTTCTTTTTTGTGAGAAAATGCAAAAAATATTCCTGCCAAAAATAATATTATAGTATTGGCATAGAGACTAAGTCTTCCATATTGCCACAGCTCTACACCTAGTGGCCAATCATAGAAGAGCCATCTTGTCTGCCAAGGAATAAGTAGAACAAATAAACCTAAGAAAAAATAAAATAACTGCTTACGCTCCATTATTTTTTTAAATTTTTTATACATAATATATAAATTAATCTTTTTTATACTTATCTAAGATGTCATGTGTCCTATCTCTCCATTTTCTAGCAAATAATTCTCTATTGTCATTTGAATAAAACTTTAGCATTTGCTCATTAACTATAACCCGTGTATCAATATTTATCAAAGTTTTAAGATTTTTATCAATAATCTTAATTTGTAAACCACGATAGAAATTATAGACCCAACGTCTCAAAAGTGGCGGATTAAAAATAAAAGATGAAATTGCATTAAAAAATCTTGAAAATAAATTGGAATGTATTTCTTTGGAAAATTGATTTGGATAAGAGTTGGGTAAATATTTTTTGTGCCAATCATTGGCACCCAAAAACTTTTCGTACAAGCCATCTGGATTATAAACAGGGACAAGATTGGAAATCCAATAGGGATAATAAATATCATCATTGCCCATACGACTATTTTCAATATCCAGATATCTCTCATCTATGAAAAAACTAAGACAAAAAGTATCTTTTTTATTGTCTTCTCTAGGACGCATACCCAAAAATTTTACAAATAGTATTGTAAAAAATCTAGCTAGCCAAATAGTACCTCGACGAGAAATAATAAATAGATCTATATCACTTTTTTCACTGGCGTTACTATAGCCCAGGGAGTTACAAACAGCCATCATTCTGACAAAAGGAATAAAACGATATACTTTGGCCAGATAAACTACTCTACGAAATTTTCGTTCTGCCAAATTATTGTTTTGCTTGCGTCTAAGATGAATATGGTTTCTCCCTTTTATATGATAAAACCCTTCTTTACTTACAATTTCTTTTTTCAAAATCTTGCTAGTTTTCAAAATACTTTTTATATCAGATAAAGTATATTTATTTTGTGGTTTATATAGCCATTTCAAAATTTCATTGGCTGTCAGAGGATATGAAAAAACATCAAAAAATGCGATAGTTTTTATAATGGCTCTTTCTAAATCTGTCATGATTATATAATACTGAAAAATAAGGATTTTTACAAGAAATAATTCCTCCAAAAAAGGAGGAATTATTTATTTTTTATTTATCAATTTGGCTAGATAGTTACCAGTGTGAGATTCTTTTACTTTGGCGACTTGAGCTGGAGTACCAGAAGCTACCAATTGACCACCCTTGTCTCCTCCTTCTGGCCCAAGGTCTATCACCCAATCAGAACTTTTTATTACATCTAGATTGTGTTCTATCACTAGCACTGTATTTCCTTTGTCTACTAAGCGCTGTAATACTTCTAACAATTTTTTGACATCTTCAAAGTGTAGGCCAGTAGTAGGCTCATCCAAAATATACAAAGTCTTACCGGATGAACGACGAGAAAGCTCTGTGGCCAACTTGATGCGCTGAGCTTCTCCTCCAGAAAGTGTTGTGGCTGGTTGACCAAGCTTGATATAGCCAAGCCCTACATCTACCAAGGTTTTTAATTTATTGTGCACATTTGGCACGTCTTCAAAGAAAGTCATTGCTTCATCAGCTGTCATCTGCAAAAGCTCGGCAATATCTTTTCCCTTATAATGAATTTCCAAAGCTTCGTCATTGTATCTTTTACCATGACATTCTTTGCATTCTACATAAACATTTGGCAAAAAATTCATTTCTATTTTTATAGAACCATCACCCTGACAATTTTCACAACGACCGCCTCTGACATTAAAAGAAAATCTACCAGCCTTATAAGCTCTAATTTGAGCCTCTGGCAAATCAGCAAACAAATCTCTAATATAAGTAAAGGCTCCTGTGTAGGTAGCTGGGTTTGATCTTGGTGTACGGCCAATCGGAGATTGATCAATGTCAATTACTTTATCAATATTTTCCAAACCTTTTATTTCTCTATGTTCGCCTGGATTGTCTTTTGATCTATAAAAATGCTTGGTTAGTGCCTTGGCCAAAATCTCTGTCATAAGAGTTGACTTACCAGATCCAGACACACCTGTCACGGAAATAAATTTGCCCAATGGAAATTCTACATCTACATCTTTTAGGTTGAATGCCTTGGCTCCCAAAATAGACAAAGTTTTTCCATTGCCCTTTCTGTATTTTTTTGGAGCAGCTATAGACTTTTTACCTATCAAATATTGTCCCGTCAAAGACTTGGGATTTTTTTTGATACTTTCTGGTGTACCAGCGGCTACTATTTCACCACCATGCTTACCTGCTCCTGGACCAATATCTATCAAATGGTCTGCTTCCATCATTGTCTCTTCATCATGCTCTACAACAATCACTGAATTGCCTAGGTCTCGCAAATCTTTCAAAGTCTTGATAAGTTTGGCATTGTCCAATTGATGGAGACCAATAGATGGCTCATCCAAAATATACAATACTCCAGTAAGTGAAGAACCAATTTGAGTAGCCAAGCGAATACGCTGTGCTTCGCCACCTGACAAAGTAGAGGCTGTTCTATTCAAAGTCAGATAATTGAGTCCCACATTTTCCAAAAATACCAAACGACCTCTTATTTCTTTGATAATTTGTTTGGCTATAATATTTTCTGTTTCAGATAATTTCTTTGATAAGCCTCTGAATTCCTTTTGCAAATCATCTATGTTTTGAGTTCCAATATCTGCAATACTTCTACCAGCTACTTTTATATTCAATACTTCTGGCTTCAATCTTTTGCCATTACAATCTTCACAAATTTCTACTCGCATGTATCTTTCAATCTCACTACGTATATATTCTGAGTCTGTCTCGCGATATCTCCTTTGCAAATTTGGGATAACTCCTTCAAAAGTATTATTATTAGCACTATTAAATTTTGAATTTTCAATATCCAGTTTATAAATTTCGTCCCCCGTACCATTGAAAACTATATCCAATTGTTTTGGCGTCAACTTGGCTACTGGCACTCTAGTAGAAAATTTGTATTTCTTGGCTACTGCCTCAATGATGGCTGTATACCAATTTTGATTGGCAGCAGTTCTAGACCAAGGGCGAATAGCACCTTCAGCCAAAGCTAGTTTTTTGTTTGGTATAAGCAAATCTTTATCTACTGTCAGTTTGGTTCCTAGACCAGTGCAAGTTGGACAAGCCCCATGAGGACTATTGAAAGAAAAATTTCTAGATTCAATAGATGAGAAGACTACTTCTGGGTGTTCAAAACAAGTAAAGTGCTCGCTAAATATAGAGTCTTCTTTTTCTCTAGAAAGATGCACTGTCAAAAAACCATTACCCAAATCTAAGGCAATATCTACTACCTGAATCAATCTGTCTTTTGTTTTTTTTGTACCATCACGTCGAAGATGATCAACGGCTATTTCTATATCATGTTTTTTATACTTATCTAGATCTAGATCCAAGGCATCCTTGAGGCTATAAAACTCACCATCAATACGCAGTTTTTTATAACCGGAAATCTTTAGTCTTTCAATAGCTTGATGATGATCACCTTTTTTATTCTTAATAATTGGAGCTAGTATTATAAATTCAGATTCTTTTGGTAACTGCCAAATTTTATTGCTAATTTCTTTTTTACTTTGTTTGATGAGCGCCTTACCACATTTGTGACAATGTGGTGTACCAACCTTGGCAAACAAAAGCCTGAGATAATCATAAATCTCTGTCACTGTGCCAACTGTAGAACGAGGATTTCTAGAAGATGATCTTTGATCAATAGAAATAGCTGGAGATAAGCCATCAATTTGTTCTACGTCCGGCTTGTCCATAAGATCCAAAAACTGACGCGCGTATGAAGAAAGTGACTCTACATAACGACGTTGTCCTTCGGCATAAATAGTATCAAATGCTAAAGAAGACTTTCCTGATCCAGAAAGTCCCGTAATTACCACAAATTTATTTCGTGGAATTTTTACATCTACATTTTTGAGGTTGTGCACTTTGGCACCTTTGATTGTAATAAATTGAGGCATAAGCTAAAAAAATTTAATAACAATATCGTGACCATGGTACCATGGATATATAGATACGTCAATAACTAGAGAATAAAAAACAAAATTAAGAGGATCCCTTTGTGAGGACTCCTCAGATCGACCGATTGAATTACCAACCATAAGGCCGACTGTTAGAATTGGGGTAGCGCCAATGATCTGAAGTGTTCCAGCGTTCTCGCTTGGAGACAGGCTGAAACTCGGACTTCTTGGGAGCTAATCGCTTACGAGCTTTATCGGGATTGTGTCGAGGCAAAGTATAAGACAGAGAGTTCAAGACAGCTCGATTGATATTCTTGATGTGAGGCCTGATCTCAACCTTAGCCGTATAGCCGAGCTTACGCACAGCGATAATCAAACGAGTACGACGCTTGCTCTGGCCCTTAGTAAATTTACAACCAGGGCCTTCCCGAATCTCCTTTTCCGGCAAAGATGACCGTTCTAAATGATCATTAACTCCATAAGGATTGTGTGGATCGAATGACCTATACATATCTACTCCTCCTAAGGTTTCTGAACCAAGGCAATAAACGAAAAAGAGAACATTTAAATCACCAAGCATCTTATATATAAATTTAATCACTGTCAAATAGCTAGTCTTGACAAAAGAGCCTTTATTTGTTAGTCTAAGATAGTTATTTATTACTTCTTACAACAAATGAAAAACTTAATCTATATTATCCAAATTGTGGTATCTATTCTTTTGATGGTCAGTATTTTGCTACAGCAAAAAGGCTCTGGACTAGGCGCTGGTTTTGGCGGAGAAAACTCTGTTTATCGTACCAAAAGAGGTGCTGAAAAATTTATTTTTAGATTTACAATTGTTTTAGCTGTTTTATTTTTAGCCACCTCTTTGGCTAATTTGTTTGTAGAATAGCTACTAGCTAATAATTAAAACAAAAATATAAAAATCTTCTCCAAAATTAAAAGTTTTTTGATTTTTGTAAAAAATCAAAGTATCTTTGATAAAGTTTTTTCTTTACTAAAAAAAGGTAAAGAACAAATTGTTCCAAGCGAAGAGGAAGATATCAATCAACAGCTTATAATGCAGTTGAATAAAAAGAAAATTCCTAGCCCTGAACAATTAAAACAATTACCAAAGTTCCTTAATAAACGTGAAAAACTCCAGTTGACCCTAGCGCTACTTATATTTATAGTATCCAGCTTTAGTGTTGCTTGGCGTTTTTATATCAATCATTCCATAACTATCCCCGCCTATGGTGGTAGCTATACTGAAGGAATGATAGGCGCTCCCAACTTGGTAAATCCAATACTGGCCACCAGCGATGTAGACAGAGATCTAAGTAATCTTATATTTTCTGGTCTCATGAAGCAGGACGGAGAAAATCAATTAATCCCTGATCTAGCTAGTGATTACAGAATAGACGCGGAACAGACTACTTACACTTTTGAACTACGCGATGACCTTCGTTGGCACGATGGTCATCCTCTGACATCAACAGATATAGTCTTTACCATCGATAATATCAAAAACTCTGAGTACAAAAGCCCTTTTAAAAATAGTTTCAATGGAGTGACTGTTCAAGCTATAAATGATAAGACAGTCCAGTTTAAATTAGAAAAACCATTTACTCCTTTTTTATCAATTTTAACAATTGGTATTATTCCTGAACACCTTTGGTATTCTATACCTGCCTTTGGGGCAAATTTGGCTGATTTGAATATAAAGCCAGTTGGTTCTGGGCCATATAAATTCAAATCACTAACCAGAGAAAGTAGTGGTAACGTCAAATCGTATGTCTTGGAAGCCTATGAAGATTATCATTTGGATAAAGCTTATATAAAAGAGCTAAGCTTTAAATTTTATCCTGATTTTTTGACTGCTGTGACTGCTATGCAAAACAAAAATGTAGACGGATTAATTTATTTACCAAAAGAATATAAAGAGGAAGTTAGAAGTTCTAAAATAAACTTAAACAATTTACAATTTCCTCAATATACTAGCTTATTCTTCAATCCTCAAAAAAATAATTTGTTGAGCAATAGCAGCTTTCGTGAAGCTTTGGCATTGTCTGTAAATAAAGAAAGAATACTGAGCGAAGTATTAAATGGCGATGGTCAAATAATTCATACTCCTATACTATCCGGACTCCTGGGCTATGACAGTGAGCTCAAAGCTAAGAACTATAATCCTGAAAAATCAAAAGAGATTTTGGATGACTTGGATTGGCCAATGCCAGCTGAAGGAGATTTCCGTAGTCAAAGCAAAGATGATGAAACTATAGAACTCGGCATTAAGCTGACAACTATAGATCAAAGTGAAAATGTTAAGATTGCTTCTATTATCCAAGAAAATTGGCAAAGCATAGGTATCAAAACCGAATTGGATATAGTAGCTAAAGACAAAATCAAAAAAGACACTATTGAAACAAGAGATTATGAGGTTTTGATATTTGGTCAGGTGGTAAATACTAGCTCTGGCCCTTATCCTTTTTGGCATTCTAGCCAAAATAAACATCCTGGTCTCAATCTTAGTGTAATGGCCAACAAAGATATTGATGATTATCTAGATATAATACGTAATGCTAAAAATAATGAAGCCAAGTTGGAACCTTTGAAAAAATTCCAAGAAAAACTATTAGATTTAAATTTTGCTATATTTTTATATAACCCTACTTACACTTACCCTACAGCTGATAAATTAAAAGGTTTAGAAAACCTAAAATTTATAAATTTACCAGCTGATAGATTTAACAACATTACGTCCTGGTATATCAAAACTAGACGTATATTTTCTCGTAATGATTACTAAATCATACGAAATAAAACTAAAAAACTAAACAAACTATTATGAACGCAATGAAAGATTCTACTGATAATTTATTATCAGCTACTAATGGTACTAAGAAAAAAACTAGACCTATCCCACAAAAAGCGAAAGCTCCTAAGCAAGGGAATAGACCTAAATTTAATCGTACCAAAACTAAAACAGCTAATAAAGCTGTAAATCCCACACAAAAACAAGGAGCTAAGCAAAAGCAAAATCCTCGAGTAGCAAAAAATATTAACACTGCTCAAGCTCAAGGAAATACTGCAAGACCAAAAGGCAAAAAATCAAACAGAAAACAAGGTCAGATGATGCCTAAGCCAATTAGAAAAGCTGGCCCCATCCAAACCAAAGGTGACAAGGTCACTCCTCTGGCAGCCAACAAACTGAGGATTGTTCCTCTTGGTGGTTGTGAAGAAGTAGGTCGTAATATGACTGTCTTTGAATATGGCAACGATATTATAATTGTTGATATGGGATTGCAATGGCCCGAGGAAGATATGCCAGGCATTGATTATATAATACCTAATATTGAATACCTTAAAGGTAAAGAAAAAAATATTCGTGGTGTAATCATTACTCATGGTCACTATGATCATATTGGAGCTATCCCTCATCTTATTCCAAAGATGGGCCATCCAACTATTTATGGTACTCCTCTAACTTTGGGAATTATTGCCAAGCGCCAAGAAGATTTCAAAGGTGAAAAATCCCTAAAACTAAAATCTATCACTACTAGTAATAAGCTGGTCTTAGGTAAATTTAGAATAAGCTTCTTTGGTGTTAGCCACAACATCCCTGGATCTGTCGGTGTAATAATTGATACTCCATCTGGAAAAGTAGTTCACACTGGGGACTTTAAACTTGATGCAAAGTCATCAGGAGACGCTCCTACTGAGATTGCAAAAATCAAAGCCCTGGGTAATCAAAATGTAATAGCTTTGATGGCTGATTCTACAAATGCGCCTCAAACAGGGCACCAATTGTCTGAAGGAGATATCCAAGGCAATATAGATGAAATTTTGAAACAAGCTACAGGTAGAACAATTGTTGGTACCTTTGCTTCTCTACTTGGTAGAATTCAACAAATTATTTGGGCAGCAGAAAAAATCAACAAAAAAATAGTTGTAGAAGGATTCTCAATGAAAAGAAATGTAGAGCTAGCTCAACAACTTGGTTATATGAAGGTCAAAAAAGGAACCATCATACAACTCAAAGACATGAAGGACTATCCAGATAATAAAATTATTATTATGTGTACTGGTGCTCAGGGTGAAGATAATGCAGTACTAATGCGTATAGCCACCAATGAACATCGTGTCCTCAAAGTAGAGCGTGGTGATACTATAGTATTTTCATCATCTGTTATTCCTGGAAATGAAAGATCTGTACAAAGATTAAAAGATAATCTATATAGAAAAGGTGCTGAAGTCATCAATTATAAAATGATGGACGTTCACGCTGGTGGACATGCTAAACAGGAAGATCTATTTGAAATGATTCAAATGGTCAAGCCAAAATATCATGTTCCCGTATATGGCAATCACTCTTTCTTGAAAATACATGGTAAGGTAGCCGAAAGAGCTGGTATACCAGTAGATCAAATATTTATTCCTGACAACGGTCAAATTATGGAATTTGATAATAGGGGTCACGGAGTATTGACCAAAGAAAAAGCTAATTCTGAATATATATTTGTAGATGGGCTAGGTGTAGGTGATGTATCACATGTTGTGCTGCGTGATCGTAAGATGATGTCCGAAGATGGTATGGTGGTAGTAATTGCTACTATTGGGAAAAATGGTAAATTGATTCATTCCCCTGATATAATCTCTCGTGGTTTTATATATATGAGAGAAAACAAAGAAATTGTAGAAACTATTCGAACCAAAGTAAAAAACATTGTAAATGACCACAATAAAACTAACGGTAAAATAAATGATGTTTGTGGGATCCTCTAGAGTCGACCTGCA
>JGI24914J38485_100009_pt1 | contig 38743 bp, 34 predicted proteins | sample LinPfosmplate2_FD_38485 | JGI IMG/M metagenome (IMG submission 38485) | reverse complement strand
TCGAGCTCGGTACCCGGGGATCCCACGTCTAGAAATGCCATTCTCGTCTCCTGCAGGACAAAGACCTAAACATCCTCGCTACCGTGGGGCGAGTTTAAGACTAAAACCTAACTCCTAACACCTATGAGAGCTCGTTTATTCTTAACAATCATGCTATTCTTTACCCAATATGACACTTTACGAACAGATTAAGGAAGATATCAAGACAGCCATGAAGGCACGCGATGCAGAGACATTGAGCGTTCTTCGTCTGCTTTTTTCTTCCCTCAAGAACAAGACGATCGATTTAAAGAAGGATCTAGACGATGCCGAGGTCATGGCGACGATTAAGAGCGATATGAAAAAGCTCAATGATGCGCTTAAAGACTTCACCGAGGGTGCGCGTGATGACCTTGCTGAGCAAGCACGTGCAGAGATTGCTATTTTGAAAGAATACCTACCAGAAGAGATGGGCGATGAAGAGCTCGAAAAAAAAGTGAAAGACATTCTTGACCGAGAAGAAATTAAGGACGTTGCGAAGATTGGTATGGCAATCGGAACGGTCATGAAGGAACTTGCTGGTGCGGTTGATGGAAATCGTGTAAGGGAAAAAATTGAAGCGTTACTAAAGAGCGAATAGCAGCAAATTTTAGGTAAAACCCCGTGGATAGCTCCGCGGGCGTTTTTATGAATAATAAGAAAACAAGGCGACGCCTAAAGCAGGGGTTGTAGGCGTCGCCTTGATTCGAAGCGCTATATTCGATATACTATATGTATAAGTAAATCCCCTAAATTAATTGGGCGATTTTTTTATGTCAAATATCTATGAGTCGGGACACTATTATCATGTCTATAATCGAGGCATGTCGAAGCAGCAAATTTTTTTTGAAAAGTCGGATAAAAGTTTCTTGCTGAAGCGGGCAAGTGAGCTCCAGTTAGGGTTGAACGGTCATCACGATGTGTCGCTTGCGACGTACTGTCTCATGGATAATCACTATCATTTTTTACTGAGACAGGAGAGCGAGGGCGGTGTTTCTCGGTATATGCAGAGGTTGGGCACGAGTTATATGATGAGGTGGAATAAGAAGTATGAATGTTCAGGTAGGCTGTTTCAAGGGCCGTGTAAGGTCAAGAGAATAGACTCAGAGGCATATCTTGTGCATCTAATCCGGTACATTCATATGAACCCGCTTGGCATCTCTGCAAGAACAGCTCTCGCGAGAGGAAGTTTGACTCAGTCGATTGCATATCTTAGAAAATATGAATGGTCAGATTGTAAAAAATATTTAGCTGGCAACGGGATATTGAGTGACTTGTTCCTTCCTCTGTCGTATGAGATCTTTTTATCACAGTGGATGCTATGGCCCGTTGACTCCTTGTTTCAAGGCGATGCCTAGAACGGGGGTTTAAGGCGTCGCCTTGGTCCTTGGTCTATGTAGGGTGTGAAAAATGATAAGGAGAGGCGAATTTTAGGTAAAACCCCGTGGATAGCTCCGCGGGTGTTTTTATTCCACATGATATAATTTGTGCAGAAGTCTATGGAAGTCTGGGACTTATCTCAGCTTAAAATATCCCCCATGCTTGGTGTGCGAAATGCGGTGAAATCACTTTTGGCCATGTTCCTGCTTTTTGGAGCAATGCTTTTTGTTTTCTCGCCTGTACCCACTTTGGCTCAGTCTGCGGGGTTGGACGATGTCGGGAGCTCTTCAGAATTATCAGATGAATCTATCACGAGCATTATTGGTCGTGTCATTGGTATCTTCCTTTCTGTACTTGGCGTCATCTTCCTTATCCTGGTCCTCTACGCTGGTTTCCTTTGGATGACGGCCGCAGGGAACCCTGAGCGTGTAGATAAGGCAAAGAAGATGCTCACGCAGGCCGTGATTGGACTTATCATTATTCTGCTTGCATTCGCCATTACGAATTTCGTGATTCAGGCGCTTACAGGCAATGGTGTCTTCGGCGACAGTAGTAGTAGCAGTAATTTTAGCGGTCGAAATGGTTTGGTGAGCGTTGAGGCGCGATCTTCTTCACTTGGGCAGGCGGGGATCGACGATCACTCTCCATCGCGTGGTGAGACGGACGTTGCACGCAATACAAGTATTTATGTAACGTTCGATGACGTGGTTGATCAGGGGGCGATTACGGCAGATGCCGTTTTGATTTATGTAAGTGAAGATGGTTCATCTGAAGCGTTCACTGACGAGGAGATCTCGTTTAATTTTAGCGAAGATGGAGAAACCATGATTGCCGATGTGCCTATTTTGGGATCTGCAACGACAGATGTGCAGTATACGGTTGTGCTCGATGATTCGATTGATGCTGAAGATGGGAGTGAGTTGATTGAGTCTGGTGGATATGAATGGTCATTCACGGTAGGGACAACGCTCGACCTGGATCCTCCGACCGTAAAAAAGGTGACGCCAAAAGCAGGGGAAGAATACGATCGCAATATTGTCGTGCAAATTACCTTCGATGAAGCAGTAGATCCAAGTAGCGCGAGCGGAACGTATAGTGAGAGCGACAGCTTTAATAATATTCAGGTGGTAGATTCCTTGGGCGAGATTGTGCATGGAACCTACGAGATTAGCAATGAATACAAGACGGTGACGTTTACGAGCGATGAGACGTGCGGAACAAACTCCTGTGGGGAAACGATTACCTGTCTTTCGGGGGGAGAAGATTTTACGGTAACCGTTTTTGCAGCGACCATGGGTGATTCACCGCCGCAGACGGATCGTTTTCCGTATGACGGAATCGTCGATCAGGTTGGGAATGCATTAGATGGTAATGGGGACGGAACGGCGGGAGATGATTATTCATGGTCATTTTCAACCTCGAATTCAATCAACTTGTCTGGACCAACGATTACGTCGATTAGCCCAGATATTCTTGGCGAAGATGTAGATCTTGATCAGAAAGTACTGATCACCTTCGATGGGTCTATGATGAGCTCTAGCATTACGAGCGATACGATTCTTCTTGAAAGTAATCCTGAACATGAGCTCTGGTACACCTTGGGTTCAGATGAGGGAGAGAGTGGCGAAACCGTTGTCACGATCAAGCATGGTGTCTTTTTGGAGTCGTCTGAAGAGCAGAGTTATAGCTATGGGGTGACGATTGAAGATGGGGTACGGAATGAATATCAGAATTGCTTCTACCCAGCAGATGGACCAAATGGCAGCGGAGAGACGTGTGGTACGACAAGTTCAGCTCCGTATTGCTGTAACGGGACACCATCATCAAGCGCCTGCGCATTCTTTTAAACGCTATGAAATCACTTTTGCGAAAATGCAGCCTTCCACTAACCGCGATTGCCCTCGCGGGGCTTCTTTTCGCCGTGCCTGATCTTGCCTTTGCGCAAGATGGTTCTGGGGGAACGGGGTGGCGTGTTGCACGCTGGATCTTTCTCGTGATTGGACTGATTTCTCTTGGCTTCATGATTTACGCTGGTGTGCTTTGGCAAAAGGCGAAGGACGAGTATGCAAAGGTATTACGCGCAAAGAAAATTTTATTGGTTTCAGGAATCGCTTTCGTTCTTTCATTGATTATTGTTCTTATTGCGAGTTTTGCGCTTGCGGGTGATTCTGGGTCGTCGTTTGACGGCGAGGGTGGTTCGAGAAGTGGTTCTGGTATTACGCGCTCGAGTGGCCTAGGTGGAGGATCTATTACGTCCTTTGCTGTTTCAGATATTCAGCCATCGGGAGAAATCGCCATTCGAAATGCCATCGTGACAGCGACGTTTAGTCGGGAGTTAGACACTGGTGGAGCGGAAGATGGTTTGCGGGTATATGAAGCGCAAAGCGGCGACGAGGTTGCAGGAACGGTGAGCGTAGCTGGAAATGTTCTCACCTTTGTTCCATTTGCGGAGTGTCCAGATCCGGCCAGCGATCGTTTCTGTTTCGATGAAAGCACGGAATATCGTGTAGAAGTCGCAAACGGGATTTTAAGTATTGATGAAGAAGAACTTGACTGTAGCGCGTCTTTCTGTGAAGCGTCATTTACAACCGGAGATGTTGTCGACACGGAACCTCCATTCGCCGACATTACCTATCCAGATAATGCGAGCGGTGTAGAGCCAGACATTTTCGTATCTGTGCAGGTGCAGGCGACGGATGATTTTGGCGTGTCGCATGGTTCTTTTTCGGCAGCAGACGAGGTATTCGATACGGTGACAGCCGATGCGGTAGATTTGACCGAGGTGCTCATCGAAAGTGAATGGGATACATCCGACGTAGAAGATCAGACGACGTACACACTAAAAGTGGTCGTAACTGATTTGGCTGGGAATACAGACGAAGACTCTATCGAGGTAAAGGTGAACCCTGCTTGGTGCTATAATGGTGCGCTCGATGCAGATCAGGGAGAGAATGCCGTTGATTGTGGAGGGGAGTGTGGTGAGTGTAATGGGTCTGTCTGTGCAGCTGATTTCGACTGTGCGAGCGGATCGTGTTTGACCGGGCTTTGTACGCAAATGCCCGAAATCGACTCACTTTCACCTGGAAGTGGAGCGGTGGGAAATTATGTCACCATTTTTGGTGTTGGATTTGGATCAGCGGATGGAACGGTGAGTTTTACAGGTGCTGATGGTATTTTGATCCCGGCAACAATCCCAGGGTGTAGTGATGGTTGGGAGGATGGCGCGCTTGTCGTGCAGGTGCCAGAAGGGGCGGAAGATGGTCCAATTGTTGTAGAGACAGCTGATGGACTTACCGATTCCACTGATGATGAAAATGGGTCTATCATTGATGATTTCGATGTAAATACGTTAACACGACCACATTTATGTAATTTGACACCTGAAACGGGAACGATCTCATCGAGTTTCTCGTTGACAGGTGATGGGTTCGGGGATACGCAGGAAGACTCTGTCATTCTCTTCGACGACACCGAGGTGCGATCGTACCGTTCATGGTCGGATGCAACTGCTTCGGCCGTTGTCCCTTCATTAGATGCTGGAACCTACGAAATTTACCTTGTTGCGGATAACATCTATTCGAATGCGCTTAAATTTACTGTTTCCGAAGGACTCTCAAGCGGTTCTGGTGGTGATTCAGATACGGCAGCAATTCCTGTCATTTCTTCCTTGTCGCCAGACGATGGACCAATCGGACAGTATGTCACGGTAACAGGTGAGCACTTTGGAAGTAGCGTTGGAACGGTACGTTTTGATAGCCCAACAACAGGAAATAGTGCCGTTGCAGATGTTGATTTTCCAGATGCCTGTTTGAGTGATTTTTGGTCCGACACGCAGGTCATGGTGATTGTTCCTGAGGAATATACAAATGGTGAAGATGTTGCCGAGGAACTGCATACGGTTTACCTTGTTCGACGAGACGGAGAGGAGAGTGCATCCGTTGATTTTAGTATTACATCCGGTGAACCAAGCCCTGGTATTTGTGCTTTGTCGCCAGATACGGGCGAAGAAGGTGATCAGGTGGTGATTTATGGAGATAATTTTGGGTCCGATACGGGAGAGGTGACTTTCTTCAATGCTGTATCTGCCGTGATTTCGGATTGGTCCGATGAGGAAATTACCGTAAGTGTTCCTGGGGCGGCTGCGACGGGAGACCTCTTTATGACGTCGGGCGAGGATGACGACAGTAATGTTGTGGAGTTTACCGTAGGAACGGAAGAAGATGCTGATAGTAGCAGCTCGGGTTCATCCTTAGGTGAGGCTGCTTACGCTTGGGTCTTTTCAACAGGAGAAATCGCGCAAACGCCTTCATTTACAGTTGCGTGTAGCGATGACGTGGTGAGTGGTGTGCCGAATGATGCGTTTACGAGCACGGTTTGTGTGAACGCAAACGTTTATGGAAGTTTTACGATGTTGATGGATCACAGTAGTTTGTCGACGGATTCTATTTTGGTAGAGATGTGTGACGATGAAGACTGTGGAAGCACCGATGAAGTTTCTGGAAGTTTGTCTGCATCCGATAGCGAGGATGCAACATCGGTCACCTGGTCACCATCAACCAATTTTGACACATCGACAACCTATCAGGTGACGATTACGACTGACATCACTTCAGCGGATGGTGTCGCTCTTTCGTCCGAAACGTCCTGGACGTTCACGACAGGAAGTAGCGAAGAGGACTGTGCCGTGAAGGACGTTATCATTAGTCCAGAAAGTGAAGCGATTGAAGGAACGGGAACAACGACGGAATTTGAAGCGCTGCCAACGACGAATGATTGTCAGGTACTGGATTCAGAAGATTACAGTTGGTCCTGGAGTATCGATGAGAGCTTTGCATCTATCAGCGAAGGTGACTGCGCAGAATCGAGCGATGACGGCTGTGCTTTGGCGACAGCTCTAAGCGAGGGAGAGACGGACGTAACAGCGAAGGAGACGGGAAGCGGTATCGAGGGGACGGCGTCCTTGACGATCGACTTTACCGATCCGTATGTGACGAATATTTGGCCAGACTGTTCCGTGGCTTGTGTGAATGCGGGTATTGGGGCGAGTTTTAATACGGGCATGAGTAGCACGATCGAAAGCGATGGAATGCTCACATTGTACGAATGTACGAATGAGTTGTGTTTGGAATACGAAGAAACAATTTCAACGACAGGAACGTGTACCGAAGACGAGAACGGTGACTGTACGGAAGTATCTGTGGACCTTTCGTCAAATCTAGAGGCTGATACGTACTACCGCGTTATTCTTTCAAGCGAAATCACCAGTGAAAGTGGTGTCGCTTTGGCACGGGCAAATTTTGGAGATGATTATTCATGGACGTTCTCAACGAAGAACGACAATTCTTCCTGTGCCGTTTCACGTATCGAGCTTTCTCCTGACTCGGTGACACTCGATTCTATTGGGGCAACGCAGTCCTACACGGTTTCCGCCTATGGTGACGTAGATAATTGTAGCGTGGCTGGTCAACGTTTGACGGCCTTTGATTATGAATGGGAATGGCAGGATCCTATTGTGGACGATGAGAATATTGCATCATGGGTGACGATTAACGGATCACTTTTTGATAGTAGCCAGGATGACATTCCAAGCGGATGTACCGCATCTTGTCTTTCGAGTGGAAGTTCAGCATTCGGTGCGATTTGTGGAAATGGATCCATTGAATCTGGTGAAGAATGTGAAGATGGTAATACCACCGATGGAGACGGGTGTAGTTCAAGTTGTTTGCGCGAAGGCGGAGATAGCGCCGGAACCTGTGGGGACGGGACGCTTGATCAGGACGCAAGTGGCGCTGGTGAGGATTGTGATGATGGAAATACAACGGACGGCGATGGTTGTTCTGCACTTTGTTTGAATGAAGGCGCGCGATCTGTTGGATCTACGTGTGGAAATGGATCCATTGGCTTCACTTCTTCGCAGGGGGGAGAGGATTGTGATGATGGTAACAAGTCTTCCGGTGATGGGTGTAGCTCAATCTGTTTGAATGAAGGTTCAAGTTCAGCTGCGGAAATTACGGCCGTTTGTGGCGATGGAACAACGACAGAGCCATATGAGACCTGTGATGACAGTAATACCACCGATGGTGATGGGTGTAGTTCAAGTTGTCTTCGTGAAGGTTCCGGTGACATTGGAACCTGTGGGGACGGTGTGGTGGATCAGGATGCGAATGGTGCTGGAGAGGATTGTGATGATGGAAATACCGACTCAGACGATGGGTGTAGTTCCGTCTGTCTTGCAGAGGGTTCATCGCTCGACTACAGCACCTCTTCCGTTTGTGGGGATGGCTCTGTTGGTACAGGGGAATTGAACGTCTGTGAGTCGGGCGTAACAGGTGATGGACGACAGGATCCTTCTCAAACAGCAGAAATTCAAGATACAGCCGTTTTGGCAGTGGACGTTGACGAGGAACTGGCAACGGCAACGATTCGTGTGGAAGCGACGGAGTTTGGACTTTCAGACGAGGCTACGATTAGCCTTACCTGTACCGCGGAAGAAGAGGATGATTGTTCGGATCCAGAGACATATGGTGTTTCTGAGTCTGGCTGCTGTGTGGCACGTCCACAAATCGCTCTTTTCCCGAATAGCGAAGAGGCCTGTCGAAATGCAGCGATTTACGCGATGTTTGATGCGCAAATGGATATCTCTACATTTGAAGATAATGTGTATGTAGAGTTGGATGTTTCTACGACCGACGACGGCGTATGTCCTTCTGATCATGAAGTTCATTCAAGTTCTAGTGCGTATGGACCAGTGATGCAGCGTGTGTGGCAGCGCATGTTCTCGCTTGTGGTACCGCGAGCGATCGCGCAGACGGAAGGGGCATGTGTCCTTCCTATTACAGGATTTAATCAAGATGGTTCTGATAGTAATTTCCGTGTCATGGTGAAGTACGGTGCTCTTCTAGCACCGGAAGCGACTTATACGCTTCATGTTGAGGGAGATGCTTTGGGCGACGATGAAACAACGGGCGTTTTGACACGTCTTGGCATTGGGTTGTTGGACGGTGATTCGCAGGAATTTACGACGATTAGCGAGCTGTGTACCGTGGATTCAGTAGAGGTGACGGATACAGATGAAGATAGTCCAAAGTTCTTTACGTCGGCGGGTGAATCGCATGCCTTTACGGCAGCGGCGTACAGTCATCAGGGAAGTACAAAACAAGAAATTGCCTCTGTTGAGGGTGTTTATGCCTTTGAATGGGATTCTTGGACGGAAGATAGTGAGGGGGAGATCGTTGATGTAACCAGTGAATCGGAGGAAACATCGAGTATTACCGCGCAAGAAACATCTGGAGAGGCAACAGTTGTCGCGCAGGTAACGGTAACGGAAGAGCTCAGCGGCGTGACGTTGGAGGTTGATGAAGACGGAAATACGATTCCAACCACGGTAGCTGGTGAATTAAAGGTGGAGGCGATTATCTGTGAATCTCCATGGCCAAGTTTTGATGAATTTCCGCTTATTGATGATGCGACGGGAACCGTTGAAGGAATCGAAGAGGGCACTGGTTGGATGAACTTCTCTACGTGGTACTGCATGAGTGAAGATGGTGATGCGGAAGACACGCTGACATCTGCAGTGCTCACAAGCCCAAGCGATCCAGGTGATGACATTATTTTGAAGGAATACCTCCTAAAGATGGGAGATGGTTCGGGGGATGCGATCGGAATTCGTATCGCAAGCAATACGGACTACGACAGTCCTTACCTTTGGTATCTTGCGCAAGGTTTTGAAGGTTCGCCAAAAGCGGCAAGTGTGGACGGGTTCCAGGCGATTGAAGATGGGCGAACGACCTATGTAAGCGCACCAAATGTAGACGCTGGGTCAATCTATCCAAATATTTACGTGATTTCCTACAATAGCGGAGCAAGCGAAGATACGATTAGCATTTACCGCCAGTTGCTCGAGAACTTTGAATTCACGACGAATGTCGAAGAGACGGCTTTCTGTTACGACGGTACGGCTTCAACAGGAACGAGTTGTGTCTCCGATCTCGATTGTGACTTTGATGGTGGTGAGTATTGTGCCGATGATGAGTCCAAGTTACGACGAGATATTCGACGATTGAATGACTTGCAGCTTGTTTCTACGGGGCTTGAGATTTACGGAAGAAGCAATGGGCTGTGTAGCGAATCAACAAGTATCGCCTGCACGAGTACGTCGGAGTGTCCCGGTATTGAGACCTGTGACGCCTCTTATCCAACACTTCCTTCAGGAACGTTCGTGCGATCATTAGACGCAAGTCCTTGGGGGTCTTGGGTGGGTAACTTTGGAGATGTTCTCGATGGAACATTGCCAGAAGATCCTTTGAATACGTATAACGGTTGTGGCGAAGGAGACTACGAGGAGTACGATGCTGAAACATGTGTGAATCAGGTAAAGGGAACGTATCTCTGTCCAGAAAATAGTTTCGCGTATCATTACCGAAACGTGGGACCGTTCAGTTTCGAACTTGCGGCCGAATTAGAGTATGACTCGGCAGATTGGGCACTGGATTACGACAATAGCGATGAGTATGACTTCATCGTAGGAGGAAATAGCAGTAGTACTGTAGCTGGATTTACAGGAACAACGGCGTACTGTGATGGATCAACCATTTGGGGGGCTTCGGATATTTGTGGAGACGGCATCGTTGGTTCTGGCGAGGCTTGTGAACTTGGTCAGAGTGGATCTGCCGTAGCATGTACGACGGATGATGGATCATCTGGTGTGATTGCGCAGATTTGTGACACGGACTGTAGCGGACTTGTAGATAATCCAAGCGCGACGTGTGTGGCGAATAGCTGTGGAAACGGCGTAATTGAAGGTGCGGAGGCGTGTGATGACGGTTCGTTTAACGGGAAATATGGATTCTGTGGAAACGATTGTACCTACACGGCATCCTTCTATTGTGGAGACGGAACGGTGGCTGCGGGTGAGGTTTGTGACTGCGGTTCAGTGACGGTTGGCGGAAAGACGTACGAAGGAAGTGATTGCTCGCTCTTCGGAAATCTTAACGGTGCTTACGCGGCAAATCCAACACAGTCATGTGGATGGGCGTGTACAGGGCCGGCTCCTTACTGTGGAGATGGCACGGTTGATGATGCCGAGGAGTGTGATGGAGATACGGAAACCTATTCCGGAGAACTATGTTCAACAGGAGCGAATAAAGGTGAATTCTGTACCAGTGATGATGATTGTGGACCAACAACAATTCATAGCTTTAGCATTCCAGGGAGGTGTGGAACAACGAGTGCGACCGAGGCGTGTGAAGAAACAACTGTTTGCCTTGCTGGAAACACAGATACACTCGGCGTAGAGTGTTCAGCTGATAGCGATTGTGACACAACGACAGGGGCAAATGATGGTGAATGTAGCGACGCACTCTTCCAAACAACACGTACGAAGACCTGTGCCGATGATGGTGAAGCGGGCGATCTATGTACATGGAATGATGAATGGAAGAGTATTTCTTGTGAGTATCCGTTCACCTGCGGAGATGGAACGATTGATGAGGGTGAAGCGTGTGACGATGGAAATGATGACAATACGGACAGTTGTACGAATGCGTGTCAGGCAAATACCTGTGGAGATGGGTACGTAAAAGCGGGCGTAGAGTCTTGTGATGACGGTAGTGAAAATGGTGAGTTGTGTAGTGCTTCATACGATGAAACCTGCACTTACTGTTCAAGCAGCTGTAAATTAGTGACCTCTTCGGGCGCTTACTGTGGGAATGGAGAGATTGAAAGCGGTGAGTACTGTGACGATGGCGATCTGCCGTTCTACTATGTGAACGCGGATGGCGACTTTAATGGTACCTGTGATCCTGATGAAGAAGGTGATGTGAAGGAATCAACGTATTATTGTGCGGATGTTGGTTTATGTGAAGGAGGAGATGATCACGGCGAGGCATGTACGACAAGTGGTGACGTGAGTCTTTCTAGCTGTTCTGGCGGAAGTTGTGTGTACCCAAGTTGTGCAGATGACTGTGGTTCAAGCTGTCCATTCTCCTATGAACAGGAATCGCTACAGTTCAAGTCAAATTTGCTTAATGCACGACGAAATTCCTCAGTGAATCTTCAGGTCTACGATAGTTCATTGTCGGTCACAAGTATTACAACCGCAACTCAGGCAACGGTTTACGTGCCCGCCTGTGAGAGTTCTGATGGAATTACTCTAGATATCGATGATACAAATCGAGGATACCCAGATGTAGAGGTGATGTTTGTCTTCGACCGTTCAAAGTCTATGAATACAACGATGGATAGTGGTGATACACGTCTAGAGGTACTCTATGATGCAGCTTATGACTCGGTCGATGAACTTTTCGATGCCTATGACACATATGACGCTTGGCTGAATGTGGGTTATACTTTCTTCGGTGGAGAACACGGAGTTGATGCCGATGGAGATGGTGAATACGGTTCTGGTGAAATTTCAGCATCGGACTACTTTGGAAAGCGGCCAGCAACCGAATCCTCGGTGAAGACGGCAATGGCATCTGATCTTAGTTCGGTTATCACTCCTTTGGTCGGTACGCCTATTTATGTCGCGATTGATGAGGCTATTGATAAAATGGGTGCGACAAATACAGATGGAGAAACAGCGGAGGAACGATATCTTGTCATCTTTACCGATGGAGATATCTATAATGCAGATCTTGAAATGTTCCCAGAGACTTCCTCGTCTATCGATTGGACTGATACTGACGGTGATGGTGAATTGGATGATGAAGAATATATGCGTGCTGTTTCTGCGCGTATCGATGAGGCGAAAGCGGATGGTATCGAGGTCTTCTCTGTGACATTGGATGCGGGAGGATGTAATGAGGTGCAAATGCAACGTTGGTCAAGTATGGATTGTACGGCGTCTGGATCAACCTGCCAGAATGCATCTGCAGAAGGAAACTACAGTTGTGTTGAGCCAGATAGTGGTATTACGTATGCATTCTCTGGATCAACGGCGAAAGAAGTTGCAACAATGTATCAATCGGTTGTGGATGCTATCCTGGATATATCCATTGTCCTTGAATTCGATGGAGATGCTAGGGCTGTGAGCGTCCCCTCTGGAACAAACCAAACGGTCTATTTACCCGACAGCTTTACTTGTGGCTCAGGCGAGCAACAGGTCGCGATGCGTACGACGTATGGCGGCGGCGGGTCGATTAAAGTGAGTAATATGCGGTTCAATATGTGTCCCGCAGAGTAGTCGTGAGTGATTGGGCCCTAGGCCCTAGGTAATAACTAAGGCCTAATAACGAAAACCTAAGGCCTGAGCCAAAAAAATATGCCCTTTGACGAACAACAATACGATTGGCAAGAAGTCCCTACCGAGGGAGAGAAAGCAAAAAAATCTTTCCCCTCATGGATTAAGTGGGTGGGCATTGGATTTGTCGCAATTATTCTTCTCATTGCGGCGTTCTTCCTTATTCGTGGAATGGTGAATCACTTTGCACAGAATGAAAAGATGGAAGAAGTGGCTCAGGAAATGACGAAGGCGGAAAATGAATGTTTAGATGCGCAGGATCAAGAAAAGTGCATTTCACGTGTGGCATTTCGACTAGCGTCTGATCATGGGGACGCGGACTATTGTGCAGAGATTACAGACGATAGTGAGCGAGATGACTGTTTTGCTGTCGCATCGCTTGTCTCGTTGGATCGAGAAGGGTGTCATGAAATTGTGAATGACGCGTTACGCGCAGAATGTGGAGACGCAATTCTCGCGCAAACGATTCAAGTAAGCGATGGTATTGAGGCATGTGCTGGTTTCTCGGTTGAGAAGGGTCGGGTGAATTGTGAAAACTCGTGGGTCTTTGCCTCTGTCCTTTCGGGTGAGTGTCCGAATGAGCAGATCACTCAGGAGGTCTGCGACTATGGAACAATCATTACATCTGCTATTGTGAATGAGAATCCGGATCTCTGTGATGATATTCAGGATGAGGATTTCTTCAATACCTGTATCGAGGTCGTGACGACGGTGGACCGTGATCAGGATGGTCTAACGGAAGACGAAGAAGAGTTCCACGGTACGGATGACCGTAACCCTGATACCGACGGGGACGGCTATACGGACAAGGACGAAATTGACGGAGGGTATAATCCATTGGGATGATTTGGTATACTGTTACCAACGTATAAATTGAACCATTATGTTTGACGATCAGCAGAAGGCCCCAGTGCCACAATCACCAACAGGAGGGCCCGCAGAAGATATTTTTGCTCCAATTGACGGAGGTGCACCAGCGAATTTGCCTATACAGACGGATTCTGTGCCAGCTGCACCTATGGCAGCTCCGGCACCTGCTCCCGTTCCGGGATCAGCGCCTGCTCCTGTAGCTCCGGCTCCAAGTCCGGTTCCGCCGATGCCCGCACCTTCGCAGCCCCTTCCGGCTCCGGTTGCGCATCAGGCACCTGGAGGCGGTTCAGATCCTGCCGTTGCTCCAAAGCCTCCTGTCGGGCCAAAACCTGATAGCCGACACCGAGGACTGAAGGTTGTTCTTGCGATTCTGATTGGGATGATCGTGATCGGCGCAGCAGGAGTTCTGGCTTATGTTCTTATCATTCAATCGCCATCCGAGGATGGAGTGATTGATTCACTGGATATTTCAGATGATGATGAAGATATTTCAAGTGGTCTAGATGATGGTAAGGGGGATGATCAGGACGATGAAGACGCTGATGACGAAGAGGTTGATGATGAAGATACAAGTGTTGATAGCGATGGAGACGGATTGACTGATGCAGAAGAATCCGACGCAGGAACAGATCCAACAACACCAGATACGGATAGCGACGGTTTGTATGATCGTGAAGAGGTTCAGGTCTACGGAACGGATCCGCTTGATCAGGATACCGATGGGGATGGATTCTTGGACGGGTCAGAGGTCAGTCAGGGATTTAATCCAAATGGGCCAGGTCGATTGTTCGAACTGCCTAAGTAGGAACATTAAGGAGGAAACATGTTCGGAAAAAAGAAAGAAAACGATTCGAAGGCGACAGCCTTGCCACCACTCCCAGAAGGGGTGGTGGTTCGAAGTATGCCCGAACAATTCAAGGGTAAGGCGCTCATGGTGAAAAAGAGTGCTCCTGTTCCTGTTGCGGCCCCTGTACCGAAGCCCGTTCCGAAGCCGGTGCAAAAAAAGCCAGCACCACCGCTAAAAAAGGAAAAGGGGAGAAGCGGAATGGTGATCGTGGCTGTTTTATTGATTTTGATTGCAGTTATCGGTGGGGTGATTGCATATATTTTACTTACGCAAGAAGATCCTGAACCGGAAACTATTATCGTGGAAGTACCTGTAGAGGTTGAGGACGAGGAAGAGGAGGGGGGTGAGCCCGTTCCTGCGCTTGATACGGATAGTGATGGACTGACGGATGTAGAAGAGACACTTTATGGAACTGATTATCGCAATCCGGATACAGACGCAGATACATTTCTAGATGGAAATGAGGTCTTCCATCGTTACGATCCACTCGCACTTTCACCATCGACATTGCTCGATACAGGGTCAGTAGATATTTTTGTGAGTCCAGATGACTTTTTCGAAGTTTACTATCCCGCGTCTTGGAACGCAGGTTCTTCCTTTGACATGGGAACGGGCGTCCTGTCTGAAGTCACATTCCAATCAACAAATACAGCAAACATATCCATCACCCTCATGCAAGAGCTTCCATTTAACGCAGAAAGTGCCTCCACAGTTGCTGCGGCAGGTTTCGATGAGGGGCTTACAAAGGAAGGTTACCTCTCCTATGAAGACAGCGACGAAATGGTGTTTTACGTCGTGGCAGGTGATCGTATCTATAGACTCGAATATAGTTTAGAGGATGAAACGCTTATCCACTTCCTGCAGACCTTCAAGATGGTGGTGAATAGTTTTAAGGTGTTGTAGGATAGAGAATATCTTGCGCATGAAGCTTATACTTGAACAAGACATGTTGCCCGAAGAGGAACGCCTTTCTGAGGCCTTCCTTCTTTCGATTCAGGTGTCTTGCGAGAAATTTGTCCATCATATTCCTGAAGGGGTGCTTTCTATCGCCTTTATAGCCGATCAGGAAATTCAGCGACTTAATCGTCAGTATCGACAAAAAGATTCTGTGACCGATGTCCTTTCTTTCTCTTTTCTCGAGAGTGGTACAATGACAGAAGAACTAGGTGATGTGGTTATTTCTTACGAACAGGCGAAGCGTCAAATGCATGATGGAGACCTACGGCTAGAGTTAACGGACCTCATCGTACACGGGATCCTACATGTGCTTGGTTATGATCATGAAGAACCTGCAGATGCAGCAGAAATGTTCCCAAAACAGGACGCTATTGTAAACGATGTCCTGCATCTACCCTCGAATCTTTAATATGCCTATGCGGTTCATGAAACGATTTTCTCATGCTTTGGATGGTCTTTTGCACGTCTTTCGTGTAGAAGCGAGTTTTCGTTTTCAAATCTTTGCAGCGGTTATTGTCGCAATCTTCATTGTTGTTTTACCGCTTGCGACATGGGAGCAGGTGTTGCTCGTCTTGATGGTGGCGGCAGTGCTAGTTTTAGAGCTCATGAATACGATTCTTGAGCGTTTAGCTGATGCGTTGAAGCCGCGATTAGACCCAGTTGTGAAGGAAGTGAAGGATATGATGGCGGGTGCAGTGCTGCTTACATCGTTCACGGCAGTGCTCGTGGCGGTGATGATTTTGTGGGATTTCTTAACCGCGCTCTTTTAAGTCAAATCAGGAGGAGTTCTCAGATGACGATCGATCGAGTATAATGAATGCACTATGGCAGACGAGATTATTACCGGATTAGATATTGGGTCTTCCCATATTAGAATTGTCGTTGGACAAGCCATGCCTTCGGAAGAGGGTAAGGACGCGCTTCATATTATTGGCGCAGTAGAAGTTCCCTCTCGTGGAATCCACAAAGGGGCTATTTCGAGCATGGAAGATGCTGTTTCGAGCGTATCTAAGGCACTGGAACATGCTGAACGGATGACGGGTGTTCCTGTTAATCGTGCTTGGATTTCTATTGCAGGACAAAATATTTTGGTACAAGAAAGCCGTGGAGTGGTTGGGGTATCGCGACAAGATTCGGAAATTCGAGAAGATGATGTGGAACGAGCCATTGAAGCTGCTCGCGCCGTTGCAACGCCTTCGAATTTTGAAATTTTGCACGTGATTCCAAAGAGTTTCACCGTTGATGGTCAGTTGGGGATTAAGGACCCCGTTGGAATGAGCGGAATTCGACTAGAAGTAGATGCGGTGATTATTCAAACATTGTCATCACATATTAATAATGTGACAAAGAGTGTACACCGTACCGGTTTAGAAATTGATGATTTGGTCTTTGCGCCTCTTGCAACGGCCGAGGCGGTTTTGACGCAGCGTCAGAAGGAGCTTGGGGTGTGTGTGGTGGATATCGGCGCAACTTCAACGACATTGATCGTGTATGAGGAAGGTGATTTATTACATACAGCAGTTCTTCCAATTGGAGGAGACCATATTACGAACGATATCGCCATTGGTCTACGTACGTCGCTCGAGGTTGCGGAAACGGTGAAACATCGTATTGGACATGCGGTTCCTGGGCAGGTGAGTCGAAAAGATTCCTATGTGCTTGCTGATTTTGGTTCTTCTGAAGAAGATGCGTTTAAGGCGGCATTTGTTGCTGAGGTGATTGAAGCACGCGTTGAGGAGATTTTTGAGGCTGTTGATGATGAATTACGAAAGATTGATCGTTCAGGGATGTTGCCCGTTGGTGTCATGCTGACCGGAGGAGGGATGAAGTTGCCTGGGATGGTAGACGTCGCAAAGCGCATTATGCGATTACCGTCAGCCATCGGAACGCCTATTGGCATTTCTAGTGTGATCGATGAAGTACGAGAACCAAGCTTTGCCACAGCCATCGGCTTGGCAAGTTGGGGATTTACGATTCGGTCCGTGAGTCGACGACGATTTAAATTATCATTCAAAGGGGCGGATAAAGTAGCGAATCAGATGAGGAAGTGGATGAAGAATTTGATTCCGTAATTTGCGCTACGATTTTAGCGATCTATCATTTCTGACTTGCGCGCCTCGCTCTCCGTACCTTTAGTACGTTTCGCTCCGGTGCTCATTCATCAATAATATCTCATCTAAAATCGCTACGCGCATGCACATGAAAAACGAGCCATGAGGCTCTTTTTTGTTGCATTCAAGCACTCCTCTTGCTCTTTACCTATCGTGAACGAAGGTGACCGATCTCTCCACTTGTCGAGTTAGGGGTTTTTACGTGCATAGCAAAGTAGAAGAGCCACTGCTTCATCTGGGATGATCACTTGCACGGTGATGTTCATTCCGGGTTGTTGCTATCTCCAAGCTTCAGAATTCGTTGAACATCTGGGTGCTCCAGATCGACACCCTCGACTCTCCCTTCATGACGTTGCCGTCCCTGACTGTCGAGCTTTTTCACGACAGGGTAATCTTCACATAACCTCCTTTGTGAAGAGAAAGTACATTCTCATATTATCAGCGTTTTATCAACGTCGTTATCCTACAGTCGTTGACTCTTTAGCCCCAAAAAAAAGAAGCGACCCCCACGTGTACGTAGGGGTCGGTGCCTCCAGTTGGCCTAGTACGGCCGCAGAGAGTAGGTGTCTTTGTGAACGATGGGCGAGTTCAGGGCCCATCGTCGAGTTCTTTCGAGCATCGGCAGGAGGGTTTCGCTCTGAGCACGTCGCATGTGCTCAACCGAACTGCCGCCGGTACCGGATTCCGTCGACTCGAGATAGTGCCCGAACCAGCGGACGATTCCAAACCAGTAGTAGGCCTTTCCGGCTGATGTCAGTACGGCAATGACCGTAAATCCTGGCCAGAAAATGGCACGGTAGGTGATGTCGAAGGGCAGTAGAACGACAGCGATGAAATAGATGATGGAACTGACGATGATACTCAGTAGGAGTATTTGGACAGTCGCACGCAGGATTTCGTTTAGGGTGCGTTTTTGGGCTCGCTTCAAATCTCGCTCCTTGGTTGAGACATCTGAGTTTATCAGAATTTTAATGATTTGTCAACCCCTGAGGTTAAACCTCAAACGGGGGTTTTAGGTCGGACCTTGGAATTTTATACACAGGTTGGATCGGGTTGGGAGGGGAGACATGTTAAAGTTGCCGTATAAGAAAATTGTTTAAGATTAGCTAAATTGAATACAAAAAGTGTTCAATGAGGGGGATAGCGATACATAATGTATTCAAAGTTATGGCACAGGTAAAACCGGAAATCGAAACATTCGCAAAAATCAAGGTTCTTGGTATTGGCGGAGGAGGAGGCGCTGCGGTCAATCGCATGGTTGAGGCAAAACTACGAGGGGTAGAATTTGTAGCCGTAAATACCGATGTACAGGCATTGCAAAATAGCCTTGCTGGAACAAAACTTCCCATCGGGAAGACGGTCACTCGTGGACTTGGCGCAGGAATGAATCCTGACATGGGACGTCGCAGTGCAGAAGAAAATGCGAATGATGTACGTTCTCATATTCAGGCGGTCGACATGGTCTTTCTTACAGGTGGACTAGGTGGAGGGACGGGAAGTGGAGCCTTGCCAGAGATTGCTAAGATCTGTCGAGAAGCGGGTGCTCTGACGGTTGCTGTTGTCACCAAGCCATTCTCTTTCGAGGGCGCGCAACGCAAGCGTATTGCAGATGATGCGTATCAGGAATTGGCGGCGCAGGTAGATACGATTATTACGATTCCAAATGATCGCGTGCTTCAGATTATCGACAAGAAGACATCGCTTCTTGAAGCCTTTCAGATCGTAGATGATGTTTTGCGCCAAGGAGTGCAGGGCATTTCAGAAATTATTACACTCCCTGGACTTATCAACGTCGACTTTGCCGACGTGAAGGCTATTATGGAAAATGCCGGTTCAGCCCTCATGGGGATTGGTTCAGCGACAGGTGAGAATCGAGCCGTAGAGGCGGCAAAGCTTGCGATCGCAAGTCCGCTTCTAGAACTCTCAATTGACGGAGCAAAGGGGATTCTCTTTACTGTCACAGGAGCAGCAGATCTTGCCATGTACGAGGTAGCAGAAGCGGCGAAAATTATTACCGGTTCTGCGGATGATGATGCGAAAGTAATCTTTGGTGCACATATCGATGAGACGCTCGAAGACGAAATTCGTGTAACGGTTGTCGCAACAGGGTTCGATGCAAAGGAACGCCGACACGTGAAGAGTTTGGCGGGAGATGTAGATATTTCTCCTCAGGGAAGTTGGACGCCGGGCATGCGAAGTGATCAATCACCCGCTTCAACACCCGCCCGGTCAGCACCTCAACGCGAACGGTCTCCATTTGAGGCACGACGCCTGGCACCTGAACCAACTGTTGAGGAAGAACCAGAACCAGTACCGGCGCCACGACCGTTCGCCGCACCTGCACAAACAATGTCGTCACCAGCGCCCGTCATGGCACCTGTTGAACAAAAAAAGGATACACCCGAATCGAACGATGATGATTTAGGTATTCCAGCGTTCATTCGTAGAAAGATGATGTAGAATAGAAATAAGAAATTCGACGAAAATGTCATTCTTGCTAAGATAGTAGTATCTAAGTGATTCATTCATAAGTCGTCCAGGTGATCGCAAAAATTTTCCCCATTGGGAGAATTTTTGTTTACTTATTCCCATCGGGAGCCTGAAGAAGAGCGGCGCTCTTCTGAACGACCGATCTCTAACCTTGATATGTACTTCGTCTACATCATGAAAAATAAAACGCATTCGACTCTTTACGTTGGTTTTACTTCAAATCTCACGAAACGAGTTTTTGAACATCGCGAGGGTCTTAGTCGTGGTTTTGCAAAAAAGTACAAACTCACAAGGCTTGTCTATTATGAGGCTGGCGAATGTTATGACGGGGTATTGAGTCGTGAGAAAGAGCTGAAGAAATGGAATCGTCTCAAGAAAGAAAAAAACATCACCACATTCAATCCTCACTGGAGCGACCTATATGACAGGATCGACATGGATTGAGATCGGTCGTCTTCACTCCCGATGGTGAGGGTGCAATTTTTCATCGTAGCAGTAAGTCTGGGGAGTAATCGTATTTCGAATTTCGACATTCTTATTTCGAGTCCCATCCTCGTCCACAGGGTCGGTGCTTTTGTATCATGATATACTGTCGTTATTAACGACTTTCATGGGGGTTCAGAATAGAACAAGAATTGTAGCAACGATTGGGCCGGCTTCTGCGTCGGTTCCTATTCTTGTCCGTATGATTCACGGCGGTATGCAAGTTGCCCGGCTCAACTTTTCGCATGGAACACACGAAGATCACAAGCGACTGATTCATAATATTCGCACGGCATCGCGTAAGGCAAATAAAGAGGTGGCCATTTTGCAAGACCTGCAGGGGCCAAAAATGCGTGTAGGAGAATTGCCAGAAGATGGTGTGTATTTGAAGTCCCGACAAATTGTCACTTTCTCTACGGGGGTCAGCGAGTACGTTGAAGGAAGTCATCTACCCGTGACGCACAAGACGCTTCACAAGGATGTAAAGAAAGGACATCATATTTATCTGGATGATGGGTTGATGGAGCTCGAGGTGCAAAGTGTTCGAGGTCGTATCATTAAAACGAAGGTACTCGTAGGTGGTGTATTAAAGTCACACAAGGGAATGAATATTCCTGACTCAAAGGTTTCTATTGCTAGTTTTACGAAGAAGGATGAAGAGGACCTTGCATTTGGATTAGAGAATGGAGTTGACTGGGTGGCCCTGTCTTTTGTAACAGGTCCCGTCATTATTCGGAAGGTGCGGAAGAAGATTCTTGCGAAGACACATTCACTGAAGAGACCAGCGCCACGTTTGTTTATTAAAATTGAGCGCCGCGAAGCGGTGGAGAATTTTGTTGACATTCTAGAAGAGGCTGACGGAATTTTGATCGCTCGCGGTGATCTTGGTATTGAAATGCCATATGAGCAGGTGCCAATTATTCAAAAGGAGTTCGTGGAGATCTGTCGACAAGCAGGGAAGCCTGTTATTGTTGCGACGCAGATGCTGCAGTCGATGACGGTGAATCCTAGAGCGACACGTGCCGAAGTGAGCGATGTTGCGAATGCGGTCATTGATCATGCCGATGGAGTTATGCTTTCCGCTGAAACGGCTACTGGTGACTATCCATACCTTACCGTTCACACAATGGCGACGGTGATTGAAGAGGCGGAAAAATCACGTCTAGATGACATCACCTTCTATCAATTGCATGGCTTGGATGATGTAGAAACGGCCATTGCTCAAGCACTTCATATTTTGTGTGAGAATGATCACATTGGAGGTATTGTGACGGCGATGAGTTATGGTCCGATTGCACATTTGGTAAATACGTTTAGACCTAATGTGCCGATTTACATGGCGTGTCCAAAGAAAGAAATTGCACGACAGGCGCTTGTGCGTGCGGGAATTTACCCATTCATCATGAATGATGAACCGGGAACATTCGTGATGCGTGCAGAGAGATTGCTCAGAAAACAGAAAAAGATTTCATCGAAGCGTCGAACAGCTTATTTGGTCGGTGCAGCAAACGGTGAGGTTCAATTGATTATTCGATAAAAAAAGAAGCCCTGTGGCTCTTTTTTTGTTTGCACTAGTCCCGCTGCAGGAACGAGGGTGCGTAGTCGTCGATAGATTCAGTAATGGCATCGCTTACCTGACTACTTATCCAGTCTTGAAACTTTCCGGACTCAATTGCTTGTTGCGCAAGGAGAACAAGGACAGCAGCGACAACCGTCGTTCCAACAACGAATCCGACGCCACGAATAACACCTGAAACAAACCCGCGCATGATTTTTGCAAAGGCGGTTGGTGGTGTGAGTTTGTGTACTTCGTCGTGCAAATCATCGATAGCTCCACGGAGGTCTCGCATTTCATCGATGAGTTTTTCATGCTGTACGCTTGAGCGCGTTTTTACTTTTCTTGTCTTTGGTTTTACGGCCATACAGGATAGATAGCAATTTGCTTTTGATGGTTGCAGTATACCAGATCGGCCCAGTCATTGACATTTGTCATTATTTTACTTACCCTGGCGATGATCTTTCAGGAGTTTTCATGTCAGATGCTCATGTTGAGCTGATTTTCCCCTCGCATAGAATGGAGGATGTTGAGTATGTCTGGCTTTCGAGGCCTGGGTACGCAGAACCTCTGGTGATTCGTGTTACGACGCGTATCATGGGTGTCGAAGCGGGGTATGGTCCGGACCTCAAGTTGATGCGCATGAAGTCGAAGCAGCATCGGTCTGCCAGGAAGCGTTTCCAGAAGAATCCGGATGGGACACCCAAGGTTCCGACTGAGTACGAGCTGGTCAGAGGCGTTGAAGTTCTGGAGGAGAAGACGATCTGGCGGAATGGGGCTCTTCGCGGAAATCCACTCTGGATCGATGGTGATGAGTTGCGGGCAGTATTCTCACTTGTCCCCGGTCATGCGGAAGTCTCCTTATACGGCGCTGCATGGTGTGACGGCGAACGCATCCCCTTCACGTTTGGTCTCGAGCATACGGAGGACGGGCTGCAGATTGTCGACCTTCGGGGCGACAGAGAGATAGTTCATATCTACCCTCACTAATCTAGTGACGGGTATCAAAAGAGTTGCGTCGCTGATGCAGCTCTTTTTTTGTCTGTTCCTACTTTTCAATTTTGCACATAACGGTACAGACGATTTTACTGAATTGGCTTATACTCAACACATTAAATCTTTTATCTACCCTTTATGTTATTACTGATTGTAAAATGGTTTCTGGTGATTCTCTTTGGTATGGCCGGACTCATGAAGATGATGACGCCAAAGAAGAAGTTTGAAAAAAAGATGCCGTGGGCAAAGAATTACACGGAGAAGCAACTGCACATGATTGGTCTTGCTGAGTTGTTGGGTGCGCTTGGATTGATTCTTCCTGTATGGTTAGATTTCGCTACATGGCTTATGCCGCTTGCTGCGCTAGGGCTCGGTATCGTGGCACTCTTGGCGGTAAAATTGCATGTAAAATTAAAGGAAAATGGGTCAGCGGTATTCGCTGCTATCGTAGCTGTTCTAGCACTGTGGATGTTCTGGCAGAATCTCGGATTACTAGGGCTGTAAGATTTAAAAAAATTCCTGCCATTTGGCAGGTTTTTTTGTCTGTGATATTTCCCCTTTTTTATAATACGAAACCGCCCACCGAGCATGAACCCTGCGGGTCGGCTCGTGTGAACGGTGTGGTTCAGCGCTGGGGCTAGGGGGTGGCCTCGGTGAAAACGAGTCGCGCATCCAGGCTCTGCCCGTGCGCGTGATGTACTTCGACCGTCCATCCTCCGTCGCGCTCGTATACGCGCTTGGCTGCGAGTAGGACTGCCTTGCTGACACCCTTCTGGTGGAGGTCCACCATCAGGTCGTTGATCTTCTCGCCATCCTCAAGGGCCATGGCGGCCTTGATCAGCGCTTGGTCGATCATCTCCTCGATTTCTGTCGGAAGCTCTGCTTTCTCGATGGCCTTCTTTCGCGCCTGACTAGGACTGAGCATGATAGCTCCTGGTGGTTTGGTATGGGTCGTTGGACATGGTTTTTTAGCACGATCTAGAGTTATTGTCAAGACTGATAAAATACGTTCTCAATCATTATTAATTCACAGGCTTCGCCTGGTATGAGTTCGTACACATTTTCCACACAATGAAAAAACCTAGACAAATGCCTAGATCTTTTTATGGCGGGGCACGGTGGACATAGTTGGAACTTATTTTTCACTAATGGCATAATATAGCTGTATGATCCATATATCAAAAGCAATTATTGAAATAGACGGTAAGTTTCTTCTCTTGAAACGTGCAACTACAAGTTACCCGGGTACTTGGGATTTTGCGGGAGGAAAGGATGACCCTGATGAAACACATGAAGAGTCTGTTGTCAGGGAAACGAAGGAGGAAACGAACTATAAGATTTTGCCAGACGAAGAGGTCAAAACAATTGAATATATAGGCGAGGATAGACGAGTTATGTTTCATTATTTTATGCTGAAAAAAATCGAGGGAAAGTTTTTAATTAGTCAGGATCATTCAGATAGAATGTGGGCTACAAAAGGAGAAATTGAAGAAATGGACCTCCATCCTTCCGTGGCTCTTTATTTTGATTTGTAGGAAGTGCACAAAGGACTTTAGATGAAGCAATTAAATAGAAAAGCCCCAGCTTTCACTAAGGCGTCTTCTTTATAAATACTTATAGTCGTAATCCCTCAACGTCTCGTGCAATTGAGTTTTTAACACAGCTCGGCCATTGCCACCTTTTAAATATCGTTCACGTCGTTTCGCTTCTTTTGATGTCGTATAGGCCTCATAATAAATCAGTTCAAGTGGTAGTCGGTGTTTTGTAGCGGGGACGTGACCTTTACTGTGTCTATCTATGCGTTTATTTAGATTGGTGGTTTCACCAATGTAGAGCATGTGATCAAACTTACTTATGAGGACGTAGACGAAATGCATATTTATCATAATAACAAAAAATCACCCAGAGTGATTTTTTACGCTACTGAGATCAGCTCTTCGCGTATCCAGCTCAGCTGGACCAGCGTATGCTACTCATGCTGTGTCGAGCTTAGCTCGACTACCTCACTCGGCGTGGCCACGCAAACAGAAAACCCTCAGATTTCTCTAAGGGTTTTCTACGCTACCAAACTGATCTCGAGGTGTATCCAGCTCAGCTGGACTACCTCGCTGAGCGACCTCATGATTTCAACGGTAAATGAAAGCTCAGCTTTCAATCACTGATCGTTGAAACCGAGCTCAGCTCGGTGGCGGACCGGACGAGACTCGAACTCGCAACTTCCGCCGTGACAGGGCGGTGCTCTAACCAATTGAACTACCGGTCCAGTAATTCGTGGCGGTAGAGTAACAAATTCTGGAGAATATTGCAAGAGTAAACAAAGACCCGCCGCGAAGCGAGTGCTTCATTGGCGGGTCAGGGCTGGTCGCGAAAGAATTCCTCGATGATCTTCTCGACCTTGCTCCAGATGAAGGGCTTGCTGATGGTCTGAACTCCGGGAGCTTCACGCGCCAAGATATCCAGGTTCTCGGTTCTGCCTGTCATGGCGATGATGAGCTTCGGCCGTTTGTCTGACGGAAGCTGGTTGATCTCGTGGATCATGTGCAGGCCCGTCATGACCGGCATGTTGAAGTCGGTGAGGAGCACGTCATACGGCTCGTCGCTGCCTTCGATGCGCGCCAGTCCCTCTTGTCCGTTGGTTGCGGTATCGGCATCGAACGGACTCCTTCGCAATTGTCGGAGCAAGGTGCTGAGCACCAGCTCCTCATCCTCGACAATGAGGATACGTAGTGTTTTCATGTCTTGCCTCCAAGGTTTAGACAGCTCTTTATAGCACGAGAAAGCGCCTATGTCAAGGCTGAGAGGAGGTTATCAAGTTGTCACGTTGTTAAGTTGTTGAGTTATTGAGCCTGTACGAAGCTTGATAACTTGAAAACGTGAAAACTTTCAGGTTCTAAAAACAAAAGAGCCCCGCAAGAGCTGAGCTCTTTCACGGGACTAGTTGCCCTAGTGGGCAAGTCGGCGACGAGAAATGAGTTCTCTCGTTGCCGCGTTGATGCAGTTGCCGTCCTTGTCCGACGTCGCCCCTTCGATGCGGTAGACCACGCCTTGCGACGAGAACTGCCCATCACTCCCACAGGGGAATGTGTCCGCAGGACGTAGAAGGAAGTACATGCCAGTACCGAGGCCAAGAAGGAGCAGTGCGATGACCGCGTTTCGAGAGAAGGTCCAGTTGTCATCGAGCCAGTTGACTTCGTTCTGATACCAGTTGATGACCCGCTTATGCAGGAACCCCCTTTCTCGAGTCCGACGTTCCTCTTCTTCTTCCTTTCGCTCTTTTTCCTCTGCTTCATCCATGAGGTTCTCTACCTTTCTTGGTCCAGGTGGTTTCTTTGGCGGAGACGGGGCGCTGAGCGGTCCCCGATCCTGCACGGTGGGGTCGATCAGATCGTCATCTGGTGTACGTCCCACCTCAAAGCCGATTTCTTCTTCGCGCACAACAACCTCGTCAGGCCGCTGGTTTTGATCATCTTCAGCCATGCGAGCTCCTGTTGTTGTGCATCCGGATTGGATGTGGCGCCACAGTAGCAGAAATGGCCAGAAAGTCAATGCAAGTAAAGAGCCCCACCAAAGAGCATGGGGCTCTTCAATGGGGCAGTGTGCTTCAGTGCACCGGCTTCACGGCCGGGCACTTCTCGCTGGGCATGCTTCCGAAGAGGCAGCCGTGGTCGATGGCGACCCCGGTTTCTAGCAAGACACAGGTACCGTACTCATCGGAGGTCGCACCCGTCACCTGGTAGTTCACGCCCTTCGACGTGAACTGACCTTCGGATCCACACGTGAACGTACGGATCACCTCGGGGCAAGCATACCCCGACTGGAGGCCGGGAAGGCATCCACGGTCGACGATCGAGGTCCTTCCCTCGGGTGGCAACCAGACGCAGTTGCCGTTTCTTCCAATGAAGCCACCGACCACCTGGTAGTTCACGCTCTTTGACGTGAACAATCCGTCACTTCCACAAGGGAAGGGAGTGACGGGCTGCGCTGCGAGCTTCTCCATTTGGTGAGCACTCCACATGGTGGCGAGCTTCCCATTCGGATTGGCGACGCAGTAGCTGCCTCCACCGAGCAACACGATCACAGACAGGACACCGAGTGTCCACATCATGGCACGTTGGCTGATCCTACCGATCCAGCGTCGGGGCGGGGGATCTGGGTCCTCTTCCTTGCGGTCCTGGACTTCGTCCTCCTTCATCCAGTCTTCCAACCCGGTACCCTCTTCGTCCAGGTCGATGAGCTGCGGACCTTCGTCCTCCTCCATGGGTACGTCGCGCCCTTCGTCGAACTTGGGCGGTCCCTCCAAGAGTGAGTGGAGATCATGATCCGGCTTCGCTTCGTCCGTGGCCGGAGGGCTCAAGAACGGGGGTGCAGGAATGCTGTGCAAGGGCACGTCGAGGGTTACCTCGTCGAGGTCTTCTTCGACCTCAGCCGATGCGATCGCCGGCTCGAGGAACAGCTTCTTCAGCTGGTCACGGGCCGCGATGAGCGCGTCCATAGGGACGATGTCGTCATCTCTGCCATGGATCCAGGCGGCCTTCAGCGTATCGGTGATACTCGGAGGGAAGTCAAGGTCCACTGCATAGGAATGCAGCGCCTGCATCTGTGTGGCACAGGAGACTGTTTCGAGTCCCTGGGAGTTTCCGATCACGGTCTCGAGCTGTTCGATCGTGGCCTTGAGCCAATCCCGCTGCTCAGCGGTCAGATTCGTGGACATGTTGTCCTCCTGGGGAGTGGGAAAAAGAACTACCAGCCTAACTGCCGGACATGCTTTTCTACCACGTATTTACCTTTTTGTCAAGGTGGGGTTAAGCTCATTGTCACTCAAACCGGCTGTTGACGACGGCAATATCGTCCCAGCCTGCGACCTCAGTTTATTCTGTGTCTATTTTGCTGATCGATAATAAACTTCCGGTAGCTTTTCGTGACAATAAGCTTAACCTAGAAATGTCAAATAAAAAGAAAAAGTGCCCCAGCTGCTGCCGGGGACACTTGGTGATGTGAGCGAGGGCTAGTCCTCGCAGGGGGCCTCGTATTCAGGCCATTCGTTGAGCAGGTCACATCGCTCGACGTGGCGCATTTCCTTGATGATCTCGCCGTTCACCGTGGTTGTGGTCACCAGGGTGACGGTGGCCGGTTCGCACTCGGTGACCTCGATCTCGGCTTCGCAGTCGAGGTTGAGTTCGTCCACGTAGCCGATGTAGGCCGCGAGACAGCGTCCGTCGTACTCGACGAGGCCGTCGTCGGTCACGATGGCGACGTTGTCGTTGCTGTCGCAGGTGACGTCGTGCAGCCGAAACTGCATCTCGTCTCCGTTCTCCATGTAGAGGCGGATCTCGTTGCCATCCCCGTCCGTCTCGGTCCAGCTGGTCGATCCGTAGATCGTCATGTACTGGGTTCCTCCGTAGGGATAGGGGCTGGTGGCCTCGAGCATGTCCGCGGTCGTGCCGAGGCATGCGACAGGCAGAGGCTCGTCGAAGTCGATGTCTCCGCTGCCGGAATCCTCGTCTTCGACCTCGACCACCGTCAGGTCGTCGTCGCCCCAGACCCAGTCCCAGAGGTCGGACGCCGGGTCGTACCACGAGCTGTCGTCAGCCTCGGTCTCTTCGACCTCAACCTCCTCGGTTTCACCGGGCTCCACGGCCTTGATGTCGTTGAAATCGGGCTCGTCATTCGAACAGGCCACAAGGGCCAGAAGCATCAGCATGATGCGTCTCCTCGGGCCGGAGCCCATATGAGCCTTGCGACTCGGTAAAGGTACGTGCAGCGCGGAATGCGCCACTGTCCGGTGACTGCTTTTCAGCGAGTCGTCATGAAATGGACTTGAAAATATAGCATAAAATAGGGAAAATGTCAAGGTATATAGGAAAGTTGTCACGTTATCAAGTGATTGAGTTGTTGAGAGAGGAAAAGGTGAGACAAACAAAAAATGGCCAATATTGGCCATTTTCTGTCAAAAGTCTTACTTTTGTGTTGTTTCTACGATTTTGGTAAATACCGTTGGGTACTTTTCAGCAACCGTTGCAAGGATCTTTCGGTCAAGTTCGATCTTCGAAATCTTGAGCGCATTGATCAGTCGTGAGTAGGTTGTTCCATTCATACGTGCGGCTGCATTGATCTGTACATTCCATAGTCGACGGAAGGCACGTTTCTTATTGCGGCGGTCACGGTAAGCGTAGACACCAGCTTTCAGCATGGCTGGACGTGCTAGACGTACCTTACTCTTACGTCCCCATTTATACCCCTTTACTTTCGCAAGAAGGGAATTTCGACGTTTTACTTTTTGTGTTCCTCGTTTTACGCGTGGCATAACTAGTTTTTGTTTGGCATAAGTGTGGCAACAGCTCGTTTCACCGTTGAAGTGAGCTTAACGTCACGTCGCTTATTGCGTCGTGTCTTTCCACTTTCACGGGCATTGAAGTGATCCTTTCCAGCCTTCTGCTTGATCATCTTCCCGTTCTTGGTGATTTTGATACGCTTTGAAAGCGCTTTATGCGTTTTGAGTTTCATAGATATTTGCTGCGAGAATCAATTTTTCTCGGCATTTCCTTTAACATCGCGAAGTTTAGTGGAAAAGGTTGATTGTGTCAAGCGGTTTTGCAGTGGTAAGTGCGTAGCTCGTAGACCGAAGTTAAGAGCTCCTCGACGCTGCGATCTCCGTTCTACGAACTTCGTACTTCGTTCTTCCCACTAACTCACTCTCGCAACAATGGTCTGCATTCGGTTTCCGACGGTTTTCATATCTCCTTCGATACGAATGTCGTACTCCTCCTTTAGACTGCTGGCAAAGGTTTTGATGATTTCAGCGGCACGTCCTCGGTGAGCCTTCTCTCGTCCACGAAGAATCATTTCAATACGCACTTTGTGCCCTTTTGAAAGGAATTTGAGTGCCTGCTTACGTCGAACGGCGATATCGTTCTCTCCAATACGGAAAGAAAGACGGATTCCCTTAATTTCAACTTCTTTGCTCGCAGCGCGTTGCTGCTTTGCTTCCTTCTCTTTCTGGTACTTGAAACTTCCAAAATCCATGATTTTACACACGGGTGGCTGTGCCTTTGGAGAGATTTCAATTAAATCAAGACCAGCTTCTTGTGCAAGCTCTAAAGCCGCGTCACGACTCATGACATCTGACTTTCCTTCATGAACAACTCGCAATTCCGTTGCGGTGATTTTTTCGTTCACATTAAAGTGTGGAATGCTGAATTTAGCTTTACGATGTCTGTGTCGGTGAATGCGCATTACGATGTGGTTATCTAATTATTGGTTGGTACGTATCCCACCTCGAACGGATGTGAGAGGCCTTGGCGCGATTTTGAAGCGTCAGGGTTTCTCACTTTCGTTCGAAATGGAATGATCAATATCCTTTACCCTGTTCACGGAACGTGAATGATCAGAGCGAAGAATGGTGGACCTGAAGGGAATTGAACCCTTGTCTGGTCAGGGATTAAGACACAAGGTCTTACAAGCTTATCAGCCTCTGTATACTCTTCTTCCTCAAGAGGCTGCAAAAAGGGAGGTCGAGTTTGCATCAACATCTTATCGATTCTAGGTGATGCACCTAGGTCGAGCAGCTCGGTTATAACACCCGGAATCCCAGCTGAGCGCTTGGGGCGGATGGCTCTACGTTATTAAGCGAGAGCGTATGCAGGTGTGGGCATGCGAAGCATGTCACGGACCTGCGCGATAACGTTGTCACGTAATTTCGCGTGTCTGAAGTAATAACATAGGTCAGACCCTACGGCTTGATTGTATCTGTCACACACTGCCATCGATTCCTGGCAGGCCCCGTCGTTCGCGAACGACGGGGCAGGCCCTCGACTCGTTTATGAGTCATGGGTAGGCTCGGTTCGCATGCGACGGGGCATATCAGTTAGTCGGCAAAGCGTGTTTTCTTCATTTCTTCACGCGCATGTCGATCGAGGTCTCGTTTTTTGATGTCTGCACGTTTCTCGTACTTGCGCTTTCCACGTGCAACCGCGAATTCCAGCTTCACCAAATTACCCTTCATATAAACACGAATAGGCACAATTGTCAATCCTTGCGCCTTCTTTTTTCCGAGGAGCGTTTTGATTTCTCGGCGGTGCACGAGGACCTTTCGATCGCGCTTCTCTCGGTATCCTTCTTGCTTTCCCGCAGGTGCATATTTTCCAATATAGAGATTCTTTACCCAGAGTTCATTTCGCACAATACTCAGAAAAGCTCCTTTCATGTCGATGCTTCCTTTTTTTGCTGCTTTTACTTCCGCCCCCGTTAACGCTAAACCACCCTCATAGTGTTCAATGAGTTCATAGTCGAATCGTGCACGTTTGTTTAGGGCAAGTGTTGGCATTTTTGTGAAGAGGGTTTAGATCGAAGTACGTAGATCGTAGTTTGGAAAAAGTGGTTTTGCTACACACTTCGTACTACGCGCTAAGTTCTATTTTCCAATGTGCTATAATATAACACATTATGACACCGCGAAAAGCGTCAGGAGGGCGCGGGTTCTCAATTCAAAACATTCGTATTACCACGGATTCAATCTTCCGCTTCTTTTTGGTCGTCGCCATTATTGCGGGGCTGTTCTTCTTGCGTGAAGTCGTCGTAATCCTTCTTGTTGCCCTTCTTCTTGCTGCGCTCATTGGGCCGTTTGCGGATCGACTGCAAAAATATCACTTTCCGCGTGGCATTTCTGTGGCTATTGTCTATTTAATCATTGCTGCCATTTTATCGGGAATTGCATTACTTGTTGTTCCGCCAACGGTAGAGCAGGGATCTGAGCTCGTTGAGCAATACCTTCCCTTTGTCACCGAGCTTGCATCGCTTGATCCTATTTTGGCACAAACGGTGAATAACGAGTTTCAAATTACACAAATTTGGCAGGCGATCCAGCAGCTTGGCATTTCTGACGCTGTTCCCGAGATTCTCACCATTCTTTCGGGTACCATGAATGTTGTCGCGGCGATTGTTTTGATTCTGATCCTGGCTTTTTACATGGTGATTGAAGAGCAGGAATTAAAGCGCGAAGTTGTTCAGTGGATGACACCAGCGCCGTACAGAGACTTCGTGCTTAACGTTCTACCAAAAATTAAGGTCCAAATCGGAAAGTGGCTGCGTGGTCAAATAATCCTCATGCTCGTTGTTGGAGGTCTTGTCTACATAGGTCTAACCATTCTCGGTCTGCCATTTGCGCTCATTCTTGCTGTCCTTGCAGGTCTTCTTGAGATCATCCCATTCCTGGGACCAAACCTTGCCATGATCCCGGCCCTCGTGATTGGTCTATCCGTTTCACCGATTCATGCTCTTCTTGTGATGCTCGTGTATTTCATTGTGCAGCAGCTCGAGGCCGACGTCCTTACGCCAAAGATTATGCAAAAAGTTGCAGGTCTCAATCCCGTGTTGAGTATTATTGCCATTTTGATTGGTTTCAAGGTCGCTGGTATTGTCGGTGGATTGCTCGCTATTCCGTTCGCGATGATTATCAGCGTGTGTGCAAAACAGTGGGTGGAATATTCGAAGAAGGCTTAGAGGTTGATATACTTAGTTTGAATTGAATGATTTATGCAACATCGTAACTGGTTTCCCTTTATTCTCATCGGCCTTACGCTTCTCCTCGCTTTGGGGATTTTTGCGTATCAAGGTCCGCGCGTGCAAGAGACGGGGTCATTCGCACCGGCGGATACGGAAACGGTCGTCTCTACGGAACAGTATCGTGAAGATGTTCTCAATCTCTTTGCGCAATATGCAGATGCAGGTGAGTATACTCGTATGTATCAAGAGCTTTTAGTGCTTTCTGTGCCTGCAGGTTATCAGGTGTTGCATTTGGAGCTTGCGATCGCCTTTGATAAGTTGCAGTCGGGCGATATTGCGGAAGGTGAAGCACGTATCGAAGCTTTGCGGTCGGCATATCCGTGGCTTATCCAGTAGGAGGGCTTATTCTATGATTCTTTTGCGTCGCATTTATTCTTATAGCTTACCGGTATTTAGTGCACTTTCTTTTGTCGTCTTGCTCACGCTCGGACGTCGCGGTTTATTGCTTGTCTTCGCTCTTGCTGTCATTATTTTTATTCTCCTTGGACAATTACTTAAGTGGGAGTGGAAACGTCGACCGTTTTGGATTTTCTTGTCGATGCCGCTGTTTTATCACTTGTCGGCAATTTTCCTCTTTGTCTGGCTAGAGCAGGTGCCACTGCAAATATTCCTCGGTATTATCGTCACATTCGGCATGTGGCTCTATAGCGAAAATATCTTCACCTTTTATTATCAGCCAGCCTCTTATCAGGCATATGCTCTCGAATATTTATCCCTGGTGTTGTACGTATTGAGCGGGTTCTTCTTTTCTAGCGGAGCTTACGCAACGCAACTTTTCCTTAGTTGGCCTGTATGGCTTCCCGCACTTATTGTTTTTTGGGTCGTCCTTGTCGCGACCTTTGGCGTCTTGTGGGTGAGTAAGGTGGAAGAACAGACGGCCTGGCTGTTTTCGTTGATCGGTGCGATTGCCCTTACAGAGCTCTATCTCGTCCTTGGATTACTGCCTATTAGTTTTCTGGCGAATGCAGGAGTGTTCAGTATTGGCCTGTACCTCTTCCTCGGTCTTTCACGGGCACACTTGCTCGATAAGCTGACCACAAAAGTCATTCAGCGATATGCTATTGTAGGGGGAGTATTACTCTTGGTCATCTTTGCAACATCACATTGGGTATGAAAAAGCAGAAAAAAACATGGTCTCATCTTGGTACAGCACTTGCGCTTGCCGTTTTAGCAGGAGCTCTTGCAGGGCTGATTACGTCCATTATTGTGAGCGATTCCATCGATCAGTATATTTTGAGTCTGCAAGATAATAGAACGATTTTACAATTGACTGACACGCAGCGTGAACCTTTACCGGGGACGTATGAAGAAGCGCTCATGGGATTGCAAGATGAAATTTGGCCTTCTATCGCCTATACCTTTGCTCCTGGATCTGAATGGGGGTGGACGGAATTTCAGGCGATAGGAACCGTTATGACGTCAGACGGTTGGCTCCTTTTTCATCAGGATGCATTCACGCTTGGTTCCGCACTTTCACGTAACTACTATGTGGACGGGACTGTTTATCAGGCTGAAGAGGTTGTGACGGATGCGCTTACAGCGAGCGTGATGGTGCGTATTGATGCGCAAGGACTACAGGCGAATGGTCTTACGGAGACGGAGGATTATAATGGAGGAGAAATGATTTTTGTACCACGTGAAGAGTGGGCAGTGATTCCGAGTGTTGTTGCAAGCGCACACCATCATCGTGAAGATATCGGATCTATCACGTCTGCTGAAACGATGACGCAGACATGGGAGATTGTAGATTGGGACGAAATGCCAGTGAGCATTGCCTTTGATCCTGCGGGCGACCTAGCTGCTCTCGTGGGCGCAAATAGTGTTCACGCCATGCACGAGGTCGTCAGTTTTGTAAACGCAGTATTGCGAAGCGGTGAAAGTCAGCACGCAGGTTTGGGTCTCTATGTACGAGACGAGTCACGTTTTGTTCAGGATGTGGAAGGTGATCAGGCATCATACGCGGTGGTAACTTCCGTGCTAGGTGGTGGGCCGGGTGCATTAGCTGGGGTTGAGATTGGAGATCACGTCCTATCTGTAAACAGTGAATCACTTGATCGGCGATCTGGACTTGGAGAGATTTTAAGTCAATATCGATCAGGAGATCAGGTGACATTGGCCATTGAGCGCGATGGGGAGCTGCAGTCACTTTCTGTAGAGTTGGGTGTCTTTGAAGATTTGGCTTATTAATGTGAATGAGCGTGTATGTCGAAACGTTCATCCTTTCTAAAAATCATAAAGCAGACATGGTTCGTGATATTACTCACCTCACTTGCAGGTTTTTTGCTTGGTGTGGGGGCGTCACTTATGCGGCCACCTGAGTATCGGGCAGCGTTAGATCTGGAGGTCCGGCAGGATATTGGTGATGCGGATGCATTTATGGTTGTTGATCAGCGTAATGCTTTTAGCGATGCGTTAGCTGAACGGCTCGTGACATCAGATGTATTTGGTGCAGTCATGTATGGAACGGATGGAATCGACGCAACGTACTTTTATGACGAGAGAGATTGGGCGCACGGGGTATCGGTGCATCATTCGTTGTATAAAGGGCGGTATGTTATCTGGGTGTATCATAAGGATGCTGACCAAGCAGTTCTTATTGCAAATGCGATAGCATTGGCCCTAACAGGTGATTTGTCTTTAGGGGAGTATGAGGATTTTCATTTACGAGCGTGGGGTGAGCCGATTGTGTCTAGGTGGCCAGTGCGACCGAATCTGCTCGCGAACGGACTTGCGGGCTTGATCCTGAGCCTTGTGGCGGGTGTTGGATATGTTCTGATTCAAAGGGATAGACAAGAGCGCCGTCACGCGCTCATCCACGAAGATAACGCGTAATTTGCCTAATAAATGATCCGACGCTAGGATGGATGGGTATGAATATCCTCCTCATTCAATGGCGACTAGATAAGGTGGTGGCAGACCATGAGCGTGATTGTTTTATGCGTCATGCAGGCTGGGATCCTTCCAAGGTGAAGCGTTTTGATGCTTGTAAACAGGTGCCTACACTGGAACTATTGGAGAATATTGACGCGTTGGTGGTTGGAGGTTCTGGCGACTTTCTTGTTAGTCAGGGGGATATGCCTCTGCAGATGGACGGGATGTTTAAAATGTTGAAAGAAGCTCGACACAGAAATTTGCCCATTTTGGGCATTTGTTTTGGCTCGCAAATTATGACCAAGGCATTTGGGGGGAAGGTTGTTATGGATTCGGAGAGGGAAGAGGCAGGGACGTTTACGGTGAAGAAGCTGGGCGAGTCAGTCTATTGCCCGATCATGCACGGGATGCCAACATCATTTATGACGCAGCTTGGGCATAAGGATCATTTGGAGTACTTGCCCTTTGGTGCTATCAACCTTGCTTCCAGTGAAAAATCACAGAATCAGTGTTGGACGTTTGAAGGTGAGCCAATGTACGCCATGCTGTGGCATCCTGAGCTTTTAGAAGAGGACATGCAATATCGCGTGCGTTTTTATGCAAAAGTGTACGGGTGGAATGAAGAAAAGATTCAAGAGATTTTTACATTGCTTATGCCAAGTCCGCGAAGCCCGGATGCTCTTCGTGGATTCTTTGAAGAAGTGGTAAAGAAGGGGAGGGTCTATGGCGGAAAACAGGGTTGACAGTCTTTTTTTGTTTTGATAAGTTCTTCTCAGAAGCGAGTAAAGTCCATTCCGTGGGCTGTCCGAAACTCGTCGCGTCTCCTCCTCGCGATGAATGTAAAGGCAGTCCACAGAGTGGATTTTTCTTTACTTAGATAACTCAAAATAATGCAATCTGCAGCGTTGTGGCTCCGGTGCTCGACACCGTATTGTCTATACGTCTTTCTCTGCTCCTCGCCACGCCACTACAGCTCACACTATTTTGAGTTATCTACCACATTTTAAATTTGCTACTCCTAATTGTCTCGGCACTTAACGTAACCCATGTGGTTTAGTCGATTTTATATCGTTCTGCGACAGTACCAGGTACTGCAGTACCTGGTACTGTTTTACGAATTGACCAAGGTAAGGGAATTCGGGTAAAGGATGAGTTAGTACCTGGTACTGATGGAGATGGGGTTTGTATATGGGTTAGAAGGGGGTAAAAATATCGATATTAAGCTAAATAATGGCTAACATCAGCCAAGTATCTGTGCTAGGGGCTTGACAAAAAGGCCGAAATGTGCTAAATTTGGCCGTCATCTTGCATACTTCGCGAGAGGACTAAACATTGAAAATTCAGGACTAAATACGATTTTGTGGGATTTCATCCACTCAGCGACCCCGTCTCCGGTAGCACCCTCCTTGCCGCCGTTGAGATTGGGTCACTGAGTGAGATGAAACGGGCAATCCGCCCGCGAAAACTCATGAACACTTCTTTAATGGGCTTCTGGCCCGAGGAGACATGATGCGCTGCATCAACAAGGCCCTCTTCTGGGCCGTCGTGCTGCTGACCATGGTGGTTGGCAGCTTCACCCTCAACCCCTCGGACGCCCTCGCGGCGAACGCGGAGGTGGAGCTCCTGGAGCTCGAGGTCGCTGGTCTCAAGGAAGATGTCGCAGGTCTGCGAGCAGGTCTGCGCACGGTGCGTGCACAGCTCGAGGAAGCTGACACCCCTCAGGACGTGAAGGCGGTCGACGAAGTCGATGCCGACGCCAAGACCCTCGAGGACCGAGTCCTCGACCTGGAGACGCTCGTGAACGCCGAAGAAGGCGGGATCGTGTGGCTCCGTGACGAGCTGAAGAAGCTTCAGGACGAGTTCAAGATCCTCAGCGACAAGGTGACGGACCTCGAGAAGCGCATCGAGCGCCTCGAGGCGGCGGAAGCGAAGGACCGCGAGTCCTACTTCAGCCTCGCCGCGGGCGTTGCCTTCACGGGGAGCGTTCGTCGCGACGTCGACACGGTGGGGGTGCGCGAGCTCCCCACCCGGAGCATGGGCATCGGCCCGAGTGCGATGGTCTGCTACGAGTCGTTGAACTCCGCCGGGATCGGCTGGGGCTACTGCGCCGACGGGAGCCTGAGTGCCTACGGGTACAAGGGCATCCTGGCGCAGGGCGGTGGGACGGTGATGCGGGTCTTCGGACCGCGCTTCGCCGTTGGCGGAAACGTCAGTGTGCTGAACGAGACGCACGGCGTCTACGACAGCATGCCCTACCTCTACGGTTCCAGCACGGGCCTGAGTGGCAGCGGTCTGGTTCGCCTGACTCCGGTCATTCCGGAGGATGGTGACGCCGTCTGGGACATGGTCCTGGGTATCGGCATCGGCCAGCAGCGTGACCTCACGCAGGGCCACATCGAGATCCCCTCGGTGAACCCCGCCTGGTTCCGCCTGACCATCCAGCGCCGCAAGGTGGTGGAGGGCGGCTTCCCGGCCAACGTCGAGTAGTCCTGAATCAACTGGGGACCTGGTAGCTTAAAACACTACTAGGTCCCCGAATCTGCAGTCTTGATGAGTGAGAACTCGTCGAGAGCGCTGGATTCTAAGAGCAGAAAGGGTTGACAAAACCCAATAAATCTGCTAAATTCCACCGTCAATCGTTAGATAGGAGCTTCGAGAAATCGAATCATATATCTGCCGAGTGGCTGGTCGCGTGACGCGAACTTCTCATGAACTCAGAATAGTTTGCACTTAAGCAAACAGCGCCAACGCCGGGAGGCAATAATGCGCAGTTACCTGAAGACCCTCGTGGTCGCCCTGTCTCTCGGATTCACCATGGTGGCCTGTGCCAACGTGGACCCGTACAGCGAGAACATCCCCAACCAGAACGGCGAGGGCGGAAGCTCCGACAACGGTATCGAGTACATCTCGGTGCTCGAGGACGGTGACCCCGTCTACCTCGTGGTCTACGGGGACGAGCCCCACCTGCGCATCGACAAGTCGCTCTTGAGCGGCTGGACCGGTGACATCGTCCTGCGGGGCGAGGGTGTGAGCGACCTGGGACTGATCGTGGACCTCGGAAGCGACGAGGTCGGCTACGACCAGGTCGCGCTGCCGAGCTACATCACGCTGTTCTGCCTGCGGGCCGAGCGGCAGTTCCCCAACGAGGACGACGGCTACGAAAGCCACTGGAGCTTCGGCGAGTACTACAACAGCAGCGTCATCCACGACAACGGCTTCGGCGCGTACGTGGGCGGCCCGTCCGACGAGCCCGTCATCGACTTCGCCATTCAGTGGAGCGACGAGGACGGCAAGTTCATCGGCGCCGAAGGCGTCTGCGAGGACCTGGACGACCACAACGTGGGATCCTCTAGAGTCGACCTGCA
>JGI24914J38485_100123_pt1 | contig 38865 bp, 27 predicted proteins | sample LinPfosmplate2_FD_38485 | JGI IMG/M metagenome (IMG submission 38485) | reverse complement strand
TCGAGCTCGGTACCCGGGGATCCCACGAGTTTGGCGATGTGGATGCGATTGGCGATGACGCTCGTTTGCAACACCCACTGGGTGTTGTTTATCGCGATGGCAAACTGTTTGTCGCCGATACCTATAACCACAAAATTAAACAGATCGATCTCAAAACACGCCAGCTTTCCAGTTGGATCGGAGATGGCAAACGTGGGAAAGGTCTCGAACCGATCCAGTTTTCGGAACCAACCGGTTTGACTTTATCAGGGAAGAAGCTGTTCATCACCGATACCAACAACCATCGAATTCTGGTGGCCGATATTGAAACGAAAGCCGTCTCCGAATTGACCATCAAAGGTCTCAAGCCGCCCGCGCCTCCCAAAGCCAATCACACAGCGGCCAAAGCTCAAGAGGTGATCGACGTTCAACCGCAATCGATCAAACCGGGAAAACAACTTCCTGTCAGCATCGCGATTACATTGCCTGAAGAATTCAAATTGAATCCGCTGGCACCCGTCACCTATCGACTGAACGTGGAAGGGGATCAAACATTAATTGCTGCCGAGTCGCTTGGTGCTCGCGAAGAAGCGACTGTGACGAAAGACGGCCAAGTCAAAGTTGCCGTCCCCTTGCAATCGGGCGGCGGAAAAGCGACTCTTTTATTGACGCTCAGTTATAACTACTGTCGCGACGGAAAAAGTGGTGTCTGCAAGATCGGCGTCACGACTTGGAAGATTCCATTGACATTGGCTGAGACTGGATCTTCTGATTTGAAACTCTCTGCCACCGTGAAGTAAGGCCGAGTGGTGAGCGGGAATTTGAAGTCAACGATTCACGCTGACACTCGAATTGACTCGATCAGAAAATTCGCGTCTCGTTGCTCATCGATCGGTCGATTGCTCCTCAGCTTCAGGATTTCCGACCCCGTTTCACGAAGTCGATTCGGGGTTCGATTCCGCGTCTTTCTGATCAACTGCGGCGTGCGGCGATTCAGACGTTTCGGTGGAAGTTTTAGGTTTTGCCGCTGCGTGACCGTGGGGAGTGTTCATGGCCACCAAAACAACACCGACAACAGTCAGCGCCATGCCGACCCACAAAAGAGGACTGATCTCCAATGGCCCATGGCTGCGGAGTTTGAGAATCGAAACGATCGCTGTCACCGAGACGGCACCCCCAAAGACAATCGGCATCACCAGCAATGCGTTGCCTCGACTGGTCATCATGGCAGTTGTCAGGCACAGCGCGCCAAGAGCCCCCAAACACCCCGCGAGAAACCCCCATTTGGCTGTATTGAAGTGGGTGATTCCGTCAACTCCTGGAACCGCCGCGGTGAAGTTGAAGCTATCGCCCCTGACTTTCATCATCACCGAACCGCCCACAACGGAAATCAAGAGGTAGGCGACGCCGATAAACACGTAAGGCTTAAAAGGCGTCCACCCGTCGGGCGGGGCCAATGGTTTACCGTCGAGTCGTGGAGCTTGAGCATTCCCAATCGTCGGTCCGTAACAACCCCAGAACAATGCGGTGCCAAGGGCAAATAGAATTGGAATCAACATTTTACTCATGTAAACCTCGGAGAGGGGGGTATCTGATCACACGCCTAGTTCAGTTCTCATTATAACATCGCGCCCCCTCCGCGTCTAACGATTCGAATATTTTCTGGTGTCTTTTGTCACTGCGGAGATGGTCATGCTCTTCAAACCAAAACCGGCGGCCGCTCATTCCGCTCCTGCCGCCGCGGTCACAACTCCGGCTGACGGTCATGTGGACAAAACAGTCGAATAGTGAAGTAATCCCACCCGTATCTGGACTCGCAAGAGCTCAGAACCTTCGAACCGTCTGTCTTCAAGCCGGCTGCCCTGCTCTCGCCAGCGTGAGCATGTGAGTTTGATCTGTAAAATCTGCGCGATCCGCGGTTCTCTTCTTGATGACCACACAAAGCACAAGAAATCACAATGAGAATCTTTTCGTGTCTCTTCGTGTTTTTTGTGGCTGATTATTCAACAAGAAGTCTTGCGGGAGCATGACTCAAGACAATGAACATCGAATTGAGTTGTCGGGTTACGACTCGCCTTGCTCGACTAACCCGACCTACGGCTTTGCGTTTCTCTGCGCCGCCGCGCCGCTGCGTGAGTGTTTTTTCACACTGGCGGACAAACCGATCAGTCCCACCCATATTTCATCTGGGGCTATGCGTCAATAATCATCGCTCAAATTAGCGACTCGATCTTTGGCAATTTGAACGTCATGACAACCGGTTTATAAGAGTCGGGTGCCATGCTCTCACCGCAACGCGGGGTGAGCATGTTCGCTGGCGGCTCAAAAACGAATAGCGTGTTCAAGAATGACGACCGCTGCAACGTGAAAAAGGAGGCGATCTCGCGTGGCGTAGAAGATGCGTCCAAAGAAAAAGCAGTATCTCTTCAAGACAATGCAATCGACACAAATCAAAGGGAGTCAACAACTTGCTCAAGAGTATGGAAGATTCGGAATCAAGATTCGGCAAAATTTGGTTCAAGATTTGGTCAACATTCGGTCAAGGTGTGTCCCCCATCCACCGAATCTTGACATCTTGAAACGGCTGTTGAGTGTTCGGGAATGGAGTGAAATTTCTGAGGGAGTGATCGCAGCGTATGAAATTTGTCGGGTTACGACTCGCTTCGCTCGGCTAACAGCGACCTACCAGGCTTGGTTTCACAATGACGATGTCATTTAAGGCAAGTGTGAATGTTGCGCTCTTCCTTTACTCTCATTGACTTATTCATCCTGCTGAAACTGGAATGAATACAATGAGGCGTCTTTGAGATGAAATCGTAACTGGACCGGTTTGCCCGCATATTTTTGAATCGGACTTATCGCAGGCCAAGTGACTCGGTGATCGAGACTGTCCCCCGTGACGGGATCGGAAACCCAAACCGGACCGGATTTCGTCAGCATTTCCACCACCACACGGCCTCCCTTTGCGACGTTTGCATTCAGGGAAAGATTTGAGCCATCGTAAGTAAACGATTTGGTGGTGAGTGTGCCTTTTTGTTGGCCGGTGATCGCCACGTAGCCATCTTTTCGATAAGTGAATCTTCGCACGCGGCTATCGGGTCCTGTGTAATACGCTTCGGTGGCATAGACCGACCATTCCTGTGGTTTGTCGGGGATTTCCAGCAGTCCCCACGTCATATAGTTACTGCGATTTCCAGTTCGATCTTCGGGAGCCGACTCGGGAACCACGGGCTCTAACCAACGGTGGAACGTGTGTCCGTCCCGGCTGCTCATAAATGTCGGCTCGACACGTTGACCTTGATCGGGGAGATAACGCGTGGGGAACCCGATCAGAATGTGCGGAGCACGGGGATCGTTGCGGATGGCGTTGGTATAAAGATGTTCTAGTTTTTGTTGGGGGTATTCGAGAAACGCCGGCGCTGACCACGTGATGAAATCATCCGACACACACCACTTGATGTCTCGTATCTTGCGGAAGTCGCGATAATAGCAACGATACTTTTTCAATTCGGGATCCCAGAAAGCAAGATTTTGAGAATCAAACGCACCTTGTGTGATGACGGGTTCGTCGTGCATGAGTGACCAATGAATCGCATCGGCTGATTGGAACACATACAACCCCTTCTTGCCCTGCGGGCGACCACGAGAAATCGCTTTGTATTTTGCGGAAGGAGGGCAATTGGGATTGGCGTCGAGAAACGGAGTGAAGCAATGAGTGCCGATCCCATCCCAGACAATGTTATTGGCTTTGGAGCCATCAAACTCGAAAAGTCCAAGCTCGGGTTTCTTCCAAGTGATGCCATCAGTGCTTTCCGCATAACAGACCACTTCGGGATGTGTCGCTTTTTTTGTTTCGGTATTCCAATGACTGCCGCGATAATACATCCGGTACAAATCACCATCTTGAAAGATCGAGTAATACGCAGAGGTATTGCCTTCCCACGGCTTATCGGTGACGAGAACCACTTCGTGGGGTGTTGGTTGTTGGACGGTTTGTTTCGCGTCGCCATCTAGTGACTCAATCAGGAAATCATCGACGAACAATTCCCGCCGGTTGCCAATTTCAATCGGCTCTTTAGCAGAGACGGTTAGTGACAAGAGAATCAGGAGAGGAGAAAGTAATAGAATGAAACGACGCATGGCGGGCTCCCGGAAGAGTGCAGTGATGAAATGGACTTTCATCGTGACCGGTAAGAGCGCGAGAAGCAAACGGTTTCTGGAGAACGAGGATTTCACAGCGTATGAAAAAACCCGTCGAGAGAGTTTGGGCTCTCCCGACGGGTCCGGATTTGCGGGGAATCCGTTACTCGGTTTCGTTCGCAAATGGGCGAACGCGTGTCTGGAAGGTGATGACTCCTCCGGTGTGACCGGGCAAGTCTTCGTTCAGTTTGAATTGGAGAATCAAGCTGCCTTCATTGTTGTCGTAGGATTGCAAAGTGCCTTCTCGGTCTCCAAAGCTGACAGAGCCTTCGATGTATTCGAGACGCGGTGTCAGGTTGTCGACAATGCGTATGCTTTTGAGTTCAAAGTCGCCGAGGTTGTCGTAGCGAAGAGTGAACGTGATAACGTCACCCGCAACGGCCACTTTTTTGTCGGCCAATTTGACGATTTGCAACTCGCCACGTGTTTTGCGACTGTCTTCCAAGCCGACAATTTCCATCGGTTTGAATCTGGCTTCGACCTGATTTCCGGACGAAGTATGAGCGGTGATTGTCGGACTGAGATGTCGTGTCCATTGTTCTGCCGCATTCATGTGTTCTGCGAGGGTGGCTGCTTCAGACTGTTCGAATCGTCCCGTGCTGAGGAATAACAGATTCTGAAAGATGTTTTGGAGCTTGTCATTCCGACCGGCTGTGGTGATTTGTCCGACGGTATCGGGATCGCTTTCGCCTTCCAGTCCACTGGGACGGGCTCGCATTCGCACTCCGCCTGCAGAGGCGTATTCGTTATGCAAGGTTGATCCAATACCGGCGTTAAGGTCATGGAGTTTGAGAGTTTTGTCGGCTCCCGAGGCGAATTGTGAGACCGTGCCTTCGGAGGGAACACTGACTGTTCTCACAGCAGCAAATCGCGGAGAATACACACTCACTCGATTGGTCACTTTGACTTCTGATTCCCCAGTGTGATCCTTGTACTCGACAATTGTGTCTGCACTTTCAAATCCGGCGTAACGGCCGTCTTCATAATGAAACGGTAGTCCTCGATCTCCACCATCAGAAATGTATTCATCGGGGAACAAAAGACTCAAGCAGGCATCGCACATCGTGCCATGAAGTTGACACATGCGGCAGGGATCACCGACAGTCGGCGTGTGATGTGGATGGATTGAATTGGGATGACCTTGTAAGTGGACCGGAACATCAGCACGAGCTTCAGCCGCAGAGAAACTGATGGCTGAGTGATTCACTCGTGAAACCGGTGCCGCGTACGGCTGATTTGTCGAGGGGTCGACCCAAGCAGACGTTTGTTGAATAAAGCTTGGAGTGACTGATGGCAGAACAATTGGTCCTGACGAGACAGTCGCAGTTCCGACCGCTTTACAGCTGGTACTCGATTCCAAGGTTTGATTTGGAGAGATTACCGAACTGGTGGCGGCTTGACGCGACATCGACGAGCAGGCCGAAAGGCAGCAAATCGTGACGAGAACGAGAAGTCCTCGCAGACCAGTTTTGAATGTGTGTGTATTTGTATTCATGGTTATCGCATCCTCGGCAATGCAGTCGGGGGCAATGCAGTCGGAGAGAGAGGTGCGCCGTTTCCGAAGAAGGCGGGATTCTCATTGATCACCGGAGTTCGGCTGCCGAGTCGCAGGATGAGCATCGGGCGGCCACGAAGATCGGCCTCCTTGATGACGTTTTCCTGAGGAGACACAATGAGTGTCGGATTTTTGCGATTGAGCAACAGAGGATTGGCCTCAGCCGCCGGTTCGAGATAAACCACTTTTGTCACGAGTCTTCCCGAGAGCGCCTGATCAATTTCCTCTTCGGTAATCGTGACGGGAATCGGAAACTGATCTTCTTGACCGGCTGGTGGATGCAAGACATCGACGAGTTCGATTGTCGGGTAAAGCTCCACGCCGGGGTAGTCTTGAATATTGCTGATTTGTAATCGATAAGAGTGACCGAGTGCGATGGCGGCTTGAGCCGGTGCAGCGGCCACAAGTGGCTTTGAGCGTGCGTGGGAAAAGAACGTCACCTGGCCAGTGCCGGGGAGTTCAATTTTCACGGGTTGCAACGCTTGCGGGCGAACAGGAACCTGGTATCCAGACCATTTTCCATACACGCCGGGAGGGGTTGTTTGATCGAGTGGATAATATCGCTGTTGAGCGTTTGCCGGTAAGAGACACCCGAGGGTGATCAGAAAACCTGTGGCTGTCACCAATCGAGTGAACCAGGTTGTGGAACATTGAATCGTTCGCACAGTTTGGACTCCTTCAGGTTTAAGAGACAGGACAGGATGAACAGAGTGGCTATTCAGTGGAAGGGGAAAAGGGCGGCGGTTGCAGCGAACACAACCGCCACCCGTCATTTACCCCCATATCTCGGTCACCCGCAGGTCACCGGGAAATTCATCAATATCAATACTGCGGAGCACCTTGCTGTGGCACGGCCCAGTTTGGGAAAGTTGTTGCACCCGGAGCAAAGTTGGGATGCTTTTCCTTGTACTGAATGTGCTTGACAGGATGCGGCAATCGGTAACCGGGATCGTGCTCGACATCGATCAATAGGTGATCGACTGGCTTGCCGATATCCACAGAGGTCAAGTTCCGAACCGTGTGCGATTTCAGTCCGGCAGGTCCACCCAATGGAATATGTGGAGGTCCGGGCAATCCGATCGGAGTTGCCGTGATTGGCATTCCCCATGACGGTGTTGGTCCCATTCCTGCGACAGGATACATGGCCGGTTGACCGGGCATCGAGCTGCCACCCATAATCATTGGTGAAGGAACTCCATGAAGTCCAACACCGGATTCTGCAATTGGCATCGGTGGAGCGGTTTGACCTTGCATGCCGTCCAGATGGACAACTTGCCTGATGTTACCGTTGAAATCCAGACCCGTCATGTCGAGGTCGGCTCCTGGCATTTCCAGGTTCATGTTACCGGCTCGCAACACAACCATCACGGTTCCGCGACGATCCGCTTCGGCAACTGGATCGACACCGGGATCGAGTCGTGTGGAGACAATCGTTTCCACACCTGCAATGGCCAGTTCCTGATTCTTTGGATCGGGAAGGTAGATCACTTTGGTGACGAAGTTGTTGCTCTCGATTTGGTTGAGGTCTTCGGTCGTCAACGCGATCGGAATCGAGTTGTGCGACAGATAGGCATCCGTGCTCGGGTGAGCGGGATAGACCTGCAACGTCGGATAGAGAGTCAACCCTTCACGACCGGGGACATCTGAAATTTTCAGACGATAAGTGGCCCCTTGTGTGAAGTTGTAACGGCCCGGTGCGGTAATCTGTGATTCCGCGTAGCCATCACGAATACGCCAACCAATTTGCATAGCCTTCGGTTCGACAAAACGCAATTGCGTAGTCTTCGAAACGAATGACCGTGCTGGAGGATGACTGAGCATCGGCATAACGCCGGGCCCCGGCCCATCCACCATCGGCCCCGGACGCTGCATCATCGCCGCCGGAGGGGCCACATACTTGTTCTTTTCAATGGAGTTCCCGCCCGATGGGATGTAACATCCCACACACACGGCCATCATTGTTCCAAGTCCAAAAAAGTAGTACTTCATCTTGCCCCCTTAGTAGTCTCCCGGGACGATACGAGCCGCCTCAGGACGACCGGATTGGGACCGGCCAACGGCGGTGAATGTCTGATGTGACCAACATTGGCCCATCTTGAGGTGCACACGGAATACGAATTGTGGTAACTTTTCGGTACAGAGATCGATCCTGCTGGGATCGATCATTGACCAAACATCCGGACTCACCGAATGCTTAGTTGTTAACATCGGTACAATCCGAACTGATTCTTTGACAAATCTCGTATATTCCGACCATGACGAACAAATTACCTAACCGGACCATCCCGCTCGCACGACAAATTCAAGGTGGATTTGTCATTGCAGTCTGTATATGTAGTGTGTGGGGCTCTCTCGCCGCTCAAGAGAAATCTCCGGCAGAAAATTCGCCGTCAGCAGAAAAACCGACCGCAGAAAGCTCAGCAGCGGAGCTGGATGCCAAAAAAACTTATCAGCAAGCGGCCAAAACACTGATCGATGCTCGAAAACGGATTGAGGGCTACGATTCGATCAAGGCAGATATGCTCGAAACGGTTCTCCTCGGTACTCGCAGATATCAGGCCCAGGGGGAGTATGTTCAGGCGCGGGGGAATAAAGTGCGTCTCTCTTTCCAATTCTCTGTTAAAGGCGCTGACGGAAAGCCACTCGAAGCATCGCTGTTGCAGGTCAGTAACGGTGAAGTGATGCATTCCAGCTATCAGATTGGTACCGACTTGCAGGTGAGCAGACGTGACGTACAACAAATTCTGGCAGCCCTGGAGGAACATCCTTCCTTGGGAATGGACCAGATGAAGGCCAGGCTCGGTCTGGGGGGGTTACCGGCCTTGCTGGCCTCGATTCAAGTCTCATTCCGCTTTGATGTCCTGCGGAACGAAAGCATTCAAGGGACAGATTACATTTTAGTGGCTGGCGGTTGGAATGACAGTCTACTGAATCGTTTCCGGCCCAAAGGAGCCAAGCCAGACACGCCGCTTCCTGCACATATCCCTGATCGCATCCATGTTTATTTCGACAAAGAATCTCTGTTTCCCAGACGGCTGTTGTATTTGAAAAAGATCGGTGACGGTTATCAGCCGATGATGACTCTCGATTTTGTCAATGTCGAGCAAAATGTGGCCATCAGCGCAGATGACTTTCTGTTCTATCCCCCGGAAGGAGCTGTTAGCCAAGACATCACTCAAAACATCATCTCTCAAATTGTGAAGGCGTCGGAGCGTGAGCAAGAAAAAACGTCTCCACCGGTGACTTCACCAAAAACGGACGCTCCGAAGGAGAAATCCGGGAAATAGACTGCGGGATCGCTTAGGATAAATTGAAATTCATTTTTTCGAGTTTCAATACCCTGCAAGAATATCACGCCATGAGACGATTGCTGATTCCACTTCTCGTTTTAAGTCTGACTGCTGAAGTGAACTCTGCCTACGCGCAGGAAGACGAATTCCCCCCCGGACTCTTCGGGCGTTATACCTCTGAGGGTCAGACCATCGAAAGAGTCGATGATCGCATTGCCTTCAGTTGGGGAGCAGAATCTCCCGATCCACGTCTTTCGGCAAGAAACTTCTCAGCGAACTGGTCTGCATTACAATTGATCCGCAAGAACACCGCATATCAGTATGCTCTGTATCTGCAAGGAGACGCTGAACTCTTGATCGACGGAAAAACCGTCATGAAAGTCTCCGCAGAATCTCCTCAATGGTTTGAGAGTGATCCCATCGATCTCAAATTTGGCGAACATGACTTTGAACTGAAATATCAGAAGACTGGTAAAGCGGCCACGATCAAATTGTATTGGTCGTCCGAAGCATTTCCCCTCGAACCGATTCCACGCGAATTATTCTTTCGAGAAGAGCCTTTGCAGAGTTGGCGCTGGGAAGAAGCCGGACGAAAGACATTCATTTCTCGTCGCTGTCAGAACTGTCATGAAAGCGACCTCAATCTTCCACGACTTGCTGCGCCTTCGTTAGAGCTTGCCGGCACCTTCTTGTCGACAGAATGGATTCTCTCGAAACTGACGAAACCTGATGCCTCTGGCAAAATGCCCCACTTTGATTTTTCAAAACAAGACGCAATTGATATCGCGGCATACCTCGAGTCGATCGCTCCAAAAACTAAACTGAAGTCGTTGCCAAAAACAAAACAGAATACCACCGATGAGGTCACTGCGGGCAAGACATTGTTTCACGCTCGCGGCTGTCTCGCCTGTCATCAAATGAACGGCCTTGGCAACTACGATGAGTTCGCGGGAACTGCACTCGACAAAATTGGCGAGAAGCGCAACGCAGAATGGATTTATGGCTGGTTAGACGATCCCAAGTCATTCAATGCCGATCATCGCATGCCCAAAATCGAACTAAAAAATAATGAAAAGCGTCAATTAGCCGTTTATCTGTCATCAACGGGGACTCGCCCTGAATCTCGAGAAAAAGCTGGAAATATCGCACACGGAAACGAGTTGGTCTCTCAAGCTCGTTGCGCCAATTGTCACACCATTCCAGGGCACAAAATTCATCTCAAAGGAATCCCACGCTGGACTGATATTGGCGAGAATATTGGCTGTCTCGACCGGACGTTATCCCGAACGAAGCCGAGTTACAAAGCTCAAAAGATCGATATTCCGGCAACCCAACACTTTGTAAAAACATTTCAAAAAACGAAAACAAAATTCTCAGACCAACACGTCGGCTGGCAACTTCTGGAAGCCAAGAACTGTATCCAGTGTCACCCGCGTGGAAGCTCGCAAGGTATTGTCCCCGTCGCCGGGAAAGTCTCCCAGTCAATCGAGTCGCTGCAAGGGGAAAGCGAAAGGCTCATTCCACCGTCTCTCGATGCAGTGGGTGATAAGTTGAAAACTGAATATCTCTCGAAGTCCGTGAAAGGAGATCAACCCCGCCGCATGGATTGGCTTGAAGTCCGCATGCCAAAATTCTCGCACTCGAAGAATGAATCCGAATCTCTGGTCACCGCTCTCGTGGAGACAGATCGCATTCCCGAGGGGGCTCCCGATCCCCACATTTTCTCTGTCGCTGAAAATGAAAAAGTGACTTCAGAAGTGCTTCTTCACGCCAACACACTTGTCGGGCCGCGTGGCTTCAGTTGTGTGGCGTGTCATTCGCTGGGTGACTACACGCCTCGAAACGTGGCGCTCGGCACACGCGGATCGAACCTGCTCAACATTGGTGACCGTATGCGGTCATCGTTCTTCATCCGTTGGACCCGTTCTCCCATTCGTATTGTGCCCGGCATGGAAATGCCTTCCATCGGTCAGAAACCGATTAAAGATCTCCTCGACGGGGACAGTGACAAACAGCTCGCCGTGATTTGGAAAGGTCTGAACAGTCCTGACTTCACCGTTCCCACCGACCCGGCATCGGTCGAGCAATTCTGGGTAGTGGCTCCCGATCAACCTGCTCGCATCGTTCGTGATGTCTTTGAATTGAAAGACGATACTGGTAAAGGGTATATCCCCCGCGCATTCGCGATTGGGTTTAACAATCAGCACAGTGTCCTGTTTGATCTTGATCGGTTTGAGCCGCGCCTTTGGACGTACGGCGACTTCGCACGACAGCGGACAGAGGGAAAAAGCTGGTACTGGAACATGGCCGGCGTACCGGTGAAAGCGTGGAAGTCGGACATGGGCGGCTTTCGTCTGGTGAAAGAGAACACGCTCCAACCCGTCGATTTTGAGAATTCTCGCATCGGACGATTACTCAACTATCAACGCAAAGATGGGGGTGTCGACCTCGAATACCTCTTGAAGTTCCAAAGTGGAGATCAGTTCGTCTTTGTGAATATGAAGGAGGAATGGCGACCGATTCACGACTCTCCACAAGGCTGGAGCCGTAAGATCATCGTGAACAAGCCTCCCGAAGAAGCCGAGTTGGTCATGATGCTGCCCGGTGCTGAATTAGATCGCGGCGGAGAAGTTTCGGTTCATCCCCCAACAAGCATCACCCAGGTAAACGATTATTCGGTCGCGAAGGTCGGCAAGGAACTGACCATCACCTATCGTAAATCCGAATCGGAACCGTTCCTCGCCCCCAAACCCAAACCATTTGTCATCAATGAAGCGACACCGATCACCAGTACTCCCGGATTCAAAGGCGTTCGCCTTCCCATCCGCGGGGATATCATGCCAACTGGGATCAACTGGGACCAAAAAGACCGGATGATTTTCACATCGCTCAAGGGGGATCTATTTCGTGCCACAGATTCCGACAACGATGGAATCGAAGATCATCTCGACTTGCTGGCAGAAGGACTGTCGGCTCCGTATGGCGTGATACCTCAGGGAGAAAACTCTTTGCTGGTAGCTCACAAACCAGAAATTTTAGAACTGTCGGACACCAACAAGGATGGAGTCTATGAGACCAGAGAAATTTTTGCCGACGGTTGGGGACACTCCGACAATTACCACGATTGGACCTGTGGATTCGCCAAGGATAAAGACGGTAATCTTTACATCGGTCTCGGCAGCGATTACTCCCAGAAAGATCGCCCGAAAGAACGTTCCCGCTGGAGAGGAAGTGTTTTGCGAGTGACGTATGATGGTATGGTACAGCCGATCGCGCATTCGTTCCGCTATCCGACCGGCATTGCCATCGATTCGAAAGGACGACTCTTCGCGACCGATAATCAGGGTGTGCAAAACACTTTCAACGAATTGAATCACATTCAGGAAGGAAACTATTACGGCGTTCCCTCGCGACATGAAGAAAATCGGGACGCTGAAATCACGCCGCCTGCGATACAAATTCCTCATCCCTGGACACGCAGCGTCAATGGGCTCACCTTCGTTCCCAACGATGTCCCGGCGTTGGGAACGATTGCCGGTCATGGTCTCGGTGCGGAATATAACTCTCGCTTGCTCATACGGTTTTCGCTGCAAGAAGTGGACGGAGTCGTGCAGGGAGCGACCTATTATTTCACCAAACCAATTGAGAAGGCGACGCCCGATAACTTCATCGGTCCCATTTCGGTCGCGATTTCAAAAGCTGGTGAGATATATGTCGGCAGCATTCTGGACAGCGGCTGGCTGGGTGGACAAAACATTGGAGCCATCGCCAAGCTCACTCCCGAAAAATCGATGCCGAACGGCATCAGGGAGCTGACCGCGACCAAAGAGGGCTTCCGACTCGAGTTCTTTCATCCCGTCGATGGAGATGAGGCAATCAAGATCGGCAACTATCAGATTTCCGGTTACACCCGCGAATGGAGTGGCAGTTACGCCACACCCGACAAAGATCGACACCGAGCCGACATCACGAAAGCCGTTCTCTCTGAAGACAGAAAGACTGTCGATTTAATCGTCATGGGGCGACGAGAGGGGTTTGTGTACGAAGTGACGGCTCAAAACCTGCAAATGGGAGAAGACTCACTCTGGCCCGAAACCGGGCATTACACCCTGCATCGCATTCCGAAAGAGGATTAGTTTGGAAGCTCGTCTGAGTTATCTCTACTCAGATTCCCTCAAGAGTGACCAGCGCATCGGGAAGTTCGTTTCGATCATTTTTTGTCGCGGGAAGTTTTTCAGCCAACAGAGTTCCGATCTCGTTGATCGTCTCTGCGAACGCGTCTTTCAATGATCCATGTTTTAAGCGATTGGTGAATTGGTGGTAGAGTTTGTTGACTGTTTCCTGTGTCAGAATTTCGAGAGTTGACGAGTCGGTCATGATGGCCGCCTGATGTTCGAACAGAGAAACGTACAATAATACTTCTCCCTGCCCGTCAGAGTGGTGGTGGACTCGACGATCGAAAAACACCTGTCGAGAACGATTGGCAACTTCTTGTTCGCGTTCACTTTTGGGAGTAAACAATCGTCGGAGGACCGGTACGTGATGACTAATGACGACTCCGATCATAAACCCGACAATCACAGACACAACCAGTGAAACCGGGTACCACAATAGTGATGGTCCTCCCCAGCTTCCCGGTTCTCGTGCAGGTGGAGGCAAAAGAATCCACACGCCGACCATGCAGGTGAGCCCCAACCACAAGCCGCAGATATCTTCGGCCCGGTCATAACGTCCCGAACTTTCTGCGACGACGGGGATAATTTCCGCGGCGGTTTTTGATTCAGCGTTAGCAACCGCTTCGTTGATCACTCTACGATCATCTTCATTGATTAAAGAAGCAGTCATACTCATTGATTCATGGCAGTTCGCGAGATGTTATCAATATAAAAAACAATCCCCGTTCCCGATGAAGGAACTAGGATTGTTATCACAAATTAAACTCAGCCGCTAATAAATTCAGCCACTGTTGGCGATCAATCGTTTCGCAACTTCAGATCGACTTCAGTCAGCTTGGCACGAATTTCGTTCAGGCTGGTGACACCAAAGTTACGGCTGGCAAGCAATTCATCAGGCGTTCTTTGCAAAAGCGCGCCGATGGTGTTGAGTCCCAATCGAGACATACACTTGCGAGACCGGACGGACAAATTGAGGTCGGTGACCGGCCTGTTCATCATCGCCTGTTCTTGCGGAGACAGGTTTTCCTGTTCGATAATCATTTCCTGCTGTTTTGCACGGTGCAGGTTTTGACCAATTCGCAGGCTATGAGCAGAAAGTAAATCGCGAATTTCATGCAATGACGTTTCGCCGAAGTTCTTGCCTCCCAAAAGCTCCTGTTCGCTGACTTCTGTCAGGTCGCCCAATGTGTGAATATCCATGCTGGTCAGACAGTTGCGACTGCGAACGGAAAGTTCGAAATCGGTAACCGGCTTACCGAGCAGTTGTTGCAGCTTCTGCTCTTGCTTGACGGAGTCTTCGTCGTAGTACATGTCCTTCGTGGCGTCGATATCTTTCAGATACAACTCAGCACGAGCGTTATTCGGATCGTACTCCAACACACGACGGAAACAGTAGGCGGCTGAAAGGTAGTTTTCGCAGTCTTCGTAGAGCAATCCCAGATTCAACAAGGCACCCATATAGTAAGGTGGCTTGGAGAGTGCCTGTTCATACAAGCGAATTGCGTCTTCATCGTTGCCGTGCAGAGCATTCTCGGCAGCTAGCCAGAACAATGCCCGTGCATGATGCGGATCCATATCGACGGCTCGTTCGAAGTATTCAACAGCACCAAAGGTGTCGCCCCGATCGGCCATGATGCAGCCCATCTGGAAAGAATACTCAGCACGACTGGCGGCCTCACCGGCCACCTGCTTGAGAATTTGTTCGGCAGTTTCGACATCGCCACCGGCGCGAATCGCGCCTGCTTGCATCAAGCTACATCCGACCTTGTCGTAACCCGCGTTGCCGGCTTCTTCAAATTTTTGTGCGGCTTCCGTGTATCGCTCTTGGGACAGCATCGATTGCGCGGCGTAAAAAGGAGCCAAGGCATCGTGCGACAATCCCGAGAGAATGTCTGTGGCTCGTCCGTGACGACCAAACAGGAAATTCAAAATTCCCAAGCGGAACAATTCCGCGTCCGAAAGACTTTCGCCATCGTCCAAGCGGCCACCTAGTTCCGTCAAATACTGACGGGCTTCGGAAGACTGTTGAGACGCCATGGCTTCGGAAAGAGTCCGAATTTCTTCCAGCCCAAACGGGCGATTGGGGTCCAGCAACTCTTTCAGATCGATCAATTCCGCTACGCTCACCTGATTCACCTCGTGATCGGTAGACATCGTGACAATTTAGCCTGTACTCCGCGTGGAGAATGGCCGCTGTGAAGGAATCCCTCAGTATAGTGCTTTTTGAGGCACTTTCAACGCACTCGCCGTAGTGCGTAAAGGCTATTGAGACAACAGCTTACAGCATAAAAAACAGATCCCGACCAACGAAAATATCGCGAAAATCCGTTTTTTTTTGGAAAATACTCCGCTGGAATTACGCTTCCAGCGGAGAAATCAGAGGTTTTCAGGATGAACAGGATCCGCACGTTCAGCGGTCTGATGGCCCTCAAATTATTTCAAAGCAGATTCAATCGCAGAGACCACTTTGGGGTCGTCGGGTTTCACTCCGGTCCGAAATCGTGCGATAATCTTGCCATCTTTTCCGATGAGGAATTTCTCGAAGTTCCACTTCACTGGTCCGGGTGATTCCGGGTTCGTCTCTTTTGAGGTCAGATATTGATACAGGGGTGTCGCATTCTCACCGTTGACATCAACTTTTGCGAGCATATCAAAAGTCACGTTGTAATTATCGGTACAGAACTCCTTGATGTCGCTGGCCGACCCCGGTTCTTGGGAACCAAATTGGTTGCAGGGAACGCCAATCACTTCCAGGCCCTTCGGACCATATGATTCAAACAGACCTTGCAATTGTTCATACTGAGGAGTCGCGCCACATTGGCTGGCTGTGTTCACAACCAACAGCACTTTCCCTTTGTATTTCGCGAGATCCACATCCTTGCCGGAGAGCGATTTCATTTTGAAATCGAGCACGGGAGGAGTTTTATCATCTGCTTGGGAATTAGTGCTGAGTGCAAAGCCAACAAGCAACGCGGAACAGAGCAGGAATTTCATCAAAGTTCTCCAGAATCGAGGTAGGGTGAATTGGTGTGAAGGAGTGGGATTGCAGAAGGAAACCAACACATCAACACACGAGGTTTTTTAATTTTATCCTCAGTGGGTAACATTCTGCAAACTATTATTTCTCGAATCACTCTTTCGTCCACCTCTTGTCTCGTAAAGATCTGTATTTCGAGGGCTTGTATGGTAGAGTGAAATGACACGATAAACTGCGACAATTCGCCTTCATTGAAGCTTGGGACTCCCGCCGTGAACAGCGATTTCGATAATCAACCAACGATTCCCAAGAATTCTGAGACACCGAACTCAGAAACTCCTCCGACTGGTCAATCCGCAGCGACCAGCGGGATGCCGATGCCGGAACAAATCGGTCCTTGGAAGATCGAAAAGAAGATCGGTGCCGGGGGTATGGGATCTGTCTATCTCGGAGTGCATGAAGAAACTGGCGATCAGGCAGCGGTGAAAGTTCTCCCCGCGAGCCTGGCCCGTGAAGAAGGCTTTGTCGCGCGATTCAATCGCGAAATCGAATCGATGAAGTCGCTCGATAATCCGCACATCGTCAAGTTTATCGACAGCGGGACACAGGACGAGACTTACTTCTATTCGATGGAATTTGTTGATGGCGACACTTTGACCAGTGTCATTTTACGCGAGAAACGAATTCCTTGGGAGAAAGCGGTTAACTATACCATCCAGATCTGCTCGGCACTGAAAGCCGCGCATGACATGGGAATTGTGCATCGCGATCTCAAACCGTCCAATTTGCTGATCGACAAAAATGATTTGATCAAGCTGACTGACTTCGGAGTGGCACAAGTTTTTGCAGCCGGCAAACTGACCGTGACGGGGGGAATCATCGGGACTGCCGAATATATGTCTCCCGAACAGGCGCAAGGCACCCGCGCTTCCAAAAAGAGTGACCTGTATTCATTGGGCGCGGTGATGTACGCCATGATCTGCGGACGCCCTCCGTTTGGTGGCAAGACGACCTTGGAAGTGATTCAAAAACACAAGTTCGGTCAATTCGACCGGCCGAACATGTACGTTCCCGAAATTCCTCTCTGGTTGAATGACCTCATCTGCCAGCTTTTGGAAAAGGAACCCGACAAACGGTTTCCGGATGCCTATGTGCTCTCTCGTCGTATTCAGGAGAAGTTGAATCAACACAACCTGCGCAACAAAGATCTCACGCAAAACGCCACGGGCGACACAGACCTAGGGGCCACCGTTGCGGCAGGAGTGATCGACTCCAATGATCCCAACGCAACACTCATGCGCGACATGATGCGGGCTCAGATTGAAGAAGCGACCCAGAGAGGGTCCATTTCCACTCTCCTCGACAACACCGTCGTGCTGGTGATGCTTTTGATCATTGTTGTATTGGGGACTGCGTACTTCCTGCGTGAGACGCCGGCTCCTTCCGTTCCCGCCGGTGAAACCGAGCTGGTTGACAAAGAACCGGAACGATTGCTCAAGCAGGCAGATTACTATCAGGAAATCGGCAACTATAGGAGAGCCTGGGAGATTCTTGCGAATCTGCAAGTGCTTTTGTCTGATGACGAGAGCGATGCAGGACTGAAAGCAAAAGTTAACGTACGCATGAAGCAGATCGAGAAGGCAAACGTGGGTGGTGAAAGTCTGGCGATCTTTCTCGAACGATCTCTGGCACGTGCTCAACAGGCCGCGGAAGAGGGAGATCCGCTGACGGCGATCAGCATTTGCGATGCCATCCGGAAGCTCTATCAGAATGATTCTGAAGCCGAGAGTGCCGTGCTTGAAGCCACCAAGATGAAAGAATCATTGACGGCAAAGCTCCCGGAAGAGTAATCGGAATTTGTTTGGTTCTGAAAAATGGTTTCCCTCACATCCGGGATCGTTTATGCTGAGAATCTCACCCTATAGTCGAGGGGCTGCGCGGCGATCACGAACCTCAAGATACTTTATATTTTTCCATAAAGGCTGCATTCCTCATGAATCGCACCATCCTGTTTCTCGCTGCCTTCGTTCTCTGCTCTCCCGCGATATCGTTTGCCGAAGACGAAGTCATTTTCTCGCGAGAGATCCAACCGTTGTTGGCCAAGCATTGCCTGCTTTGTCACGGTACTGACAAACAGGAATCGGGATTACGACTCGACTCACAAGCTCATGCCTCGCTGAAACTTGAATCGGGTGAGCGAGCCATTGTTCCCGGTCATCCTGAACAGAGTGAGCTGCTGAAACGCATCATGTCGGATGATGAATTCACGCGCATGCCGCCGGAAGGTGAGGCGTTGAGCGACGCAGAAGCCGACCTATTCCGTCGATGGATTAAGCAGGGCTCGGAATACGAAAGCCATTGGTCGTATCGACCAATCCAGAAACCCAAACTCCCAAAGGTCAAACAATCAGAGTGGGTTCGAAATCCGATCGATCATTTTGTGCTAGCGAAACTGGAAGCAGCCAAGATCAAGCCCTCTCCCACTGCGGAGCGAGTCACACTCATCAAGAGGCTCTATCACGATTTGACCGGTTTACCGCCAACACCTGCCGAGGTGGATGAATTTTTGAATGACAAATCACCACAGGCGTACGAGTCACTCGTGGATCGTCTGTTGGAGTCTCCTCATTTTGGTGAACGCTGGGGACGTCATTGGCTCGATAAGGCCCGCTATGCCGATTCCGACGGTTATGAAAAAGACCGTCCGCGACCGAATGCCTGGCGATATCGCGACTGGGTCATTCAAGCGATTAATAGTGACCTGCCTTATGATCAATTTACCGTTGAACAATTGGCGGGCGATTTGCTTCCTGACGCCACTGTCGAACAAAAACTGGCGACCGCCTTCCATCGCCAGACCCTTACGAACACCGAAGGAGGAACCGACCAGGAAGAATTCCGAGTGGAAGCAACTTTCGACCGAACGGAGACCACTGCCGCCATCTGGATGGGCCTTACTATGACATGTGCCCGGTGTCATTCGCACAAGTACGACCAGATCACGCAAGAGGAATACTACGAGCTGTTTGCCTTCTTCAACAATGCGAATGAAGCCAATACAAAAATCGCGAAAAGCGAAGCCGCAATGGAACGCTATCAGCGCGAGAAAGTCGACCACGATCAGAAAGTTGCCGTCGCGACAGAAGAGTACAACAAGCGTGTTGCCGAGCTACAACCGCAAGTTGAGAAGTGGCTGGCAGAGATTTCGGCCTTGCAGGAGGCCAACTCCCAACCAGTCGAATTCCAAACTCTCAGTCTTCTGAGTATTTCTGCGACCAGCAAAGCGACACTGAGCATTCAGGAGGATGGCTCAATTCTGGTGGCGGGAGAATCACCCGACAAAGATGACTACACAATAATTGCCGAGACGAATTCTTCACCGCTCACTGGTTTCAAGCTAGAAACTCTGACACACGATTCACTCGGCGGCAAAGGACCGGGCCGGACGGCTCACGGTAACTTCGTATTGAGTGAGTTTCAGGTGATTGCCAGTCATGATGAGAAGTTCGATGATCCCATCACACTCGAACTTGCTTCTGCGGAAGCCGACTTTTCACAAGGCAATTTTCCCCCGGAAAACGCTTTGTCCGATAAAGCTGCAACAGGCTGGGCGATCTCTCCTCAAATGGGCAAAGATCATACAATCACCTTTTTCACAAAAGCTCCGGTTCCCTTAAAAGGGAAGACGTATCTCAAGCTTGTTCTAAAACAGCAGTATGGCGGAAAACACACGATTGGTCATTTTCGCCTTTCGACAATGACTGGTTTTGATCCCTTCAAAGCGTTGCCTCCTGAAGTTGCCAAAGCGGTCAAAGTTCCCGTTGATAAACGTTCCGCAGCCATGCTGAAGATCATTCGTGAATATGTCGCATCTTTGGATGACTCAGGAAAGAAATTCGCAACGCGGTTAGCAGAACTCAAAAAGCAAACACCCGTGGAACCCGTTTTAACGGTTCGTGTGATGGCGGCCGCCAAGCGACAAACCAACATTTTGCATCGGGGCGACTTCCTCCAACCTGCGGAAGAAGTGCGATCAGATGCGATTGCCGTCATTGAAGAACATCATCCGCTGATTTCTCGACAAGAAGGACAGCCGGCTGATCGGCTCGACTTGGCCAATTGGCTCGTCGATCCTCAACATCCCCTCACGCCTCGAGTCAGCGCCAATCAACTGTGGGCGCATCTGTTCGGACGGGGCATTGTGCCGACCGTCAATGATTTTGGAGTCCGTGGCGACCAACCCACCCATCCCCAGTTACTCGATTGGCTCGCCTGGACTTACCCTCGCGAGATGGATTGGAGCAGAAAGTCTCTCATCCGTCTCATCGTCAACAGTGCCACCTATCGACAATCGTCCCACCATCGCCTGGATTTACAGGAACTCGATCCGACAAACCAACTATTCGCTCGTCAAAATCGCTTGAGGGCCGAAGCCGAGATTGTTCGTGATTTGCATCTGGCTGCGAGTGGGCTACTCTCTGAAAAGGTCGGCGGGCCAAGTGTCTTTCCCCCCTTGCCGCCCGGCGTGGCCGAGTTGAGTTATGCAAACAACTTTAGTTGGAAGACCAGCAAGGGCGAGGATAAGTATCGTCGCGGTATGTACACATTCTTCAAGCGGACATCTCCACACCCCAACCTTATTAGTTTTGATTGTCCCGATTCTAATACCACACGACTCGACCGCGAATCTAGCAACACACCTTTGCAGGCACTCGTCACCTTAAATAACGACACCTTCACGGAGGCTGCTCAGGCTTTAGCAAATCGCGTCCTCATTGAAGGCGGATCGTCAGACTCCAACAAACTGACCCACGCCTTACGCCTCTGCATTGCTCGTGTTCCGACTGCTGAAGAAATTCAGTCTTTCGAACAGCTACTCAACTCGGCTCGTGAGTATTACCTGGCAAACGTCGAAGATGCGAAGTTATTGACAAGTCGGCATGCTGTTGAGGGAACGGATTCCGCTGAGAACGCCGCTTGGATCACCACCATGCGAATGATCATGAACCTCGATGAATTCATCGTGAGAGATTAATTATTATGAACCAACAACAACACCTGATCGATCAATACGCGACGCATACCCGTCGTGAGTTCCTCAATACCACGGCCAGCGGTCTCGGGATGGCGGCTCTTGGTGCGATGCTAACTCAAGACGGTTTGATGAATCCTGCCGGAGCTGAAGAGGTCGGAGATGTTGTCAATCCGCTCGCTCCTCGCGATGCCCATTTCGATCCAGAGGCGAAGGCGTGCATCTTTATTTTCATGGCGGGTGCTCCCTCGCACATCGATTTGTTCGATCCTAAGCCTGTCTTGAAAGAACGTCACGGCCAACCTCTGCCCGAATCGATGCTCGAAAAAGTGCGGTTTGCGTTCATCAAAAAAGATAAAGCCCTACTGCAAGGATCGCCGTTCGAGTTTCAGAAGCATGGCGAATGCGGCATGGAGCTTTCGGAACTCCTGCCACATATGGGCAGTGTTGCCGATGATCTGCTGCTCGTTCGCTCGTTGCATTCCGAGCAATTCAATCATCACCCTGGCCAATTGATGATGCAGTGCGGACGGGGAACATTCGGCCTGCCGACGATGGGGTCGTGGTTAACCTACGGCTTGGGAAGCGAATCACAGAATCTGCCCGGTTATGTGGTTCTCAACAGCGGTCGTGGTTCTTCGGGGGGCGCGACATTATGGCAATCGGGGTTTCTACCCTCGACTTATGCCGGCGTCCTGTTTCGGAATCAGGGGGAACCAGTGCTGAATCTCTCTAACCCCAGCGGCATCCCACCGCAATTGCAACGAGAAGGTCTCGATGTTCTCCGCAATGTCAACCAGCAGCGGTTCAGCGAAGTCCGTGATCCAGAAATCGCCGCGCGCATCGCTTCTTACGAACTCGCATATCGCATGCAGACGGCGGCTCCCGAGTTGATAGATCTTTCGAGTGAATCCAAAGACACGGTCGAAGCGTATGGTCTCAATCGCAAAGAATCAGAAAACTTCAGCGGGCGGGGTAAGAAGGGAAACACCTATGAGAGTTTTGCTCGCAATTGCCTGTTAGCACGACGGATGGTCGAACGGGGAGTTCGGTTCATCAATATTATCTATGCGTCATGGGACCATCACAGTAATATTCCCAACGAACTGCCTTACAATGCCGGGTGTGTCGATCAGCCCATTGCGGCTCTCATCAAGGATTTGAAAGAACGTGGATTACTCGACTCCACTATGGTGGTCTGGGGAACTGAGTTCGGACGCACGCCGTTGGGTGAAAATCGCAGCGGAAAGAAGGAAGTCGGCACAGGTCGCGATCATCACCCTTATTCGTTTAGCATGGCGATGGCGGGTGGAGGGCTCAAAGGAGGACAGGTTTACGGAGCCACCGATGAAATTGGTTGGAATGTGACCGAGAATCCGGTTCACATTAATGACCTGCATGCCACCATGCTGAATCGATTCGGCATGGATCACCTCAAACTGACTCACCGGTTCCAAGGCCGCGATTATCGCTTGACCGATGTGGGCGGCAAAGTGATCAAAGATTGGATTGCTTAAGCAGCTTGATCGTCCGCCATCATCCGAGTCTTTTACGCACCGTTGACGTATTCCCACAATTTCGGGAGGATGAACGTCTTCCAGGAGCATAGTGTCTGGTCATAGACATCGTTCTCTTACTCATCAATGGCACCGTTCCTTCAGACAGATCACATCATGGACGAAACCGCGGACAAAAAACCTTCCGTCAATTTCATCGAAGAAATCTTCAATAATGATCGTGCGGCCGGCAAGCATGACGCGCGTGTACACACGCGATTTCCTCCCGAACCGAACGGCTATCTGCACATCGGGCACGCCAAATCAATCTGCCTGAATTTTGGATTGGCCGAGCAATACGGCGGTAAATGCAATTTGCGCTTCGATGATACGAACCCTACAAAAGAAGAGACCGAGTACGTTAATTCGATCATGGAAGATGTTCGCTGGCTGGGATTTGACTGGGAAGATCGACTGTTTTATACATCGGATTACTACGGTCAGTTATATGACTGGGCGGTGCAATTGATTCGGCAAGGCGACGCTTACGTTGATTCCTGTACGCTTGAGGAAATTCGCGAGTTGCGCGGGACGGTCACCAAACCGGGAACCCCAAGCCCTCATCGTGAACGAACCGTGGAAGAAAATCTGGATTTGTTTGAACGAATGAAGAACGGTGAGTTTAAGGATGGCGAACACGTATTACGAGCGAAGATCGATTTGGCTTCGGCCAATATGAATCTGCGCGACCCGGTGATGTATCGAATTTTTAATGCGTCACATCATCGGACCGGCGATGAATGGTCGATTTATCCGATGTACGATTTCGCCCATGGCCAGTCCGATTCACTGGAAGGGATCACGCATTCGATCTGCACGTTGGAATTTGAGAACCATCGCCCGTTGTATGATTGGTACATTGAGAAGCTGGGGCTCTTCGCTCCACAACAAATCGAATTCGCCAGATTGAATTTGACCTATACCGTCACCAGCAAACGCAAATTGTTGGAATTGGTGCAAGAAGGTCATGTCAATGGTTGGGACGATCCCCGCATGCCGACCATCAGTGGATACCGCCGACGCGGCTTCACAGCAGCATCGATTCGTCGTTTCTGCAACGACACGGGTGTCACAAAATTTAATGGCGTCACCGATTTGGCTCGTCTGGAAAACAGTCTGCGAGACGAATTGAATAAAACAGCCGAACGGCGTATGGGAGTGCTCGATCCGTTGAAAGTGGTCATCACCAACTACCCTGATGATGCTCCCGAGAACTTTTTGGAAGCCGTCAATAACCCGGAGAATCCCGAGGACGGAGTTCGGCAAGTGCCGTTTGCAAAGGAACTTTACATCGAGCGGGACGACTTTATGGAAGACCCGCCGAAGAAATTCTTCCGATTGGGTCCGGGTCGTGAAGTACGTCTGAGATACGCCTACTTTATCACTTGTAACGACTTCGTGAAAGACGACGCAGGAAATGTGACCGAATTGCATTGCACGTATGACCCGGCAACTCGTGGCGGCAATGCACCTGATGGTCGGAAAGTCAAAGGGACATTACATTGGGTTTCGGCCACTCATGCACTCGAAGCCGAAGTGCGTGTTTACGATCATCTCTTCTCAGAAGAAGACCCCAGCAAAGTGCCGGAGGGGGGCGATTGGAAAGATAATCTCAATCCGGATTCATTAACGGTCATCACAAACGCCAAACTGGAACCATCGTTGGCGGAAGCGAAAGCGGGTGACAATTATCAATTCGAACGACTTGGTTATTTTTGTGTCGATCCGCAAGACTCCACCAGCGAGACACCGGTCTTCAATCGGACCGTCTCTTTGAGAGATTCGTGGGCCAGAACACAAAAGCAGCAAGACAAAAAAGGTTGAGATAACATGTCGGCTGCACCTTCTCTTGTCATTGCGACGCGAAACGCGGGCAAACTGCGCGAAATTCGCGGTTTGCTGGAACCGCATGGCATTGAAGTTTTAAGTCTCGCAGAATTTGACGATGTTCCCGAAGTGGAAGAAACAGGTGAAACCTTTGCAGAAAATGCTGCGTTGAAAGCAGTCGAGATTTCCCAACACCTGAATCAGTGGACGTTGGGAGAAGATAGTGGCTTGATGGTTGATGCACTCGATGGGCGACCGGGAATCTATTCCGCCCGGTACAGCGGACCCGACGCGACCGACGAGAAGAATAATGCAAAGTTGTTGGAAGAAATGGACGGCGTGACGACTCTCAAACGAGGCTCGCAATATGTCTGTTCGTTGGCAGTTTCTGATCCGACAGGAAACGTCGTGTTGACAGAAGAAGCGACCTGTCGCGGACGCATCGGGACGGAACCTCGCGGCGAGAATGGTTTCGGCTACGATCCGTATTTCACAATTGTCGAGTTGCACAAGACGTTCGGCGAACTCGCACCGATTGTTAAAAAACACCTCAGCCATCGCGCGCGGGCATTTGAACGAGTCACACCGAAGCTGATTTCACGGCTTAAAAAGTAATCCGTTGAAACAGTCATCAGTCGTCAGGATGAATACACAGTTCCCGGATGAACCTGAATTTTCTAGGAATCAGTAATTAAGAGACGTGGAAGAGATCAATAAGCGGATTGCCACCGTAGACGGGATGTGGACGATTCGCTGGATCTTTCAAAGCCAGATCGTGGGGGACACCCAAGCTATGATAGACAGTGGCGGCATAGTCTTGAGGTGAAACCGGGTTGAGGATCGGTTGTGTCCCTTGGGCATCAGACTTTCCGTAAATCTGACCGCCAGCAATTCCACCGCCTGCAAACAAGCCGCTATAGCATTGGGGATAATGTTGTCGCCCACCATTTTCGACTCTCGGCGACCGACCAAATTCCCCCACCCAACACACCAGAGTTTCCTCCAGTAATCCACGTTCTTCCAGATCGGCGAGCAACGTGGCCAGCGCTTGATCGGCGGGAGGGATCAGATCATTTTTGAGTCGTGGAAAATTATTGCCGTGCGTATCCCAGAAGGATTGCCCGTCATTGTGCCAGTTGACGGACACAAGAGAAACTCCCGACTCCACCAATCGTCTCGCCATTAAGACACATTGGCCATGAGTGTTTCGACCATATCGATCACGAACAGCGTCGGGCTCTTGAGAGAGATCAAAAGCCTGTCGCACATTGGGAGACGTTAATAACCCAAACGCTCGTTCTTGTTGGCCACTGACACTACGGACGTCTGCATATTCGTCCAACGACATCCGTTGACGATCAATGCTCTGAAGCAGGCTGCGTCGATTGTTGAGTCGGTTCGTATCGACCCCATCAATCAAGTTGAGTGCGGGAACTTTCCAGTTCGGCTCGGCCGGATTACCGGTAATCAACAAAGGGTCGTATTGGCGACCCAACCATCCTCCGGTCTGGCCGGGTGATTGACCTCCCGGTGCGGCCGGGTGATAGGCTTTCCAAGGAAGCGTCACAAAGTCTGGCATCGCCGAAGTCTGGTGATTGAGCTTTGAGATCACCGAGCCAATATGCGGCGTGTCGCGTTCACTGGGAGGCTCGGCATCACTATTGGGAACCGGGGCAATGTGTCCCGTCAACGTACAATGCCCGCTTGCCAGATGAGAGGGATCTGAATGCGTGAGCGAGCGGACCACTGCCAGCTTGTCGCATTGTTGTGCGGTTCTCCGAAAATGCTCACTCAACTGGATGCCGGGAACATTGGTGTCGATAGTGGCAAACTCTCCACGGACTTCAGCCGGGGCATTGGGTTTGGGATCGAGAGTATCGATGTGGCTTGGACCACCCCACATGAAAAGAAAGATACAGCGTTTCGCTTTGCCAAAACCTGGTAATGAAATACCGCTATCGGCTGACGTCGATTGGGACAACAAAGTCGGCAGTGACAACCCACCGATCATTCCTGCTTGCAGAATTGATCGACGTGGAAATTGTAATGAGCTACGAAAATCGGCGCAGGTATTCTGTGTGCTTGATAAGTTTGGTTTCTGACGAGGCATGGGAAACCGTCTGAGGTGGGTTCAAAAAAGGAGGGAGCCCGCTGACGCGAACTCATCAATTGTGGTTTATGGCACATATAATGTCAACGTGTTTCTCTTTACCCTTCGTCGTCAAAGAGATCCTGGCTCAAGGATTTAAGCCGTGTTTTGCCGATTTCCCCAGCACTTCCCTGCTGCTTGTCGTTAGAATACGAAATGGAGATTTCGCACTGAATGAAGATTACCAATCATGGCTCGCAGACGAGTTGAACAATCGACCGCCGACTATCTTGCCATCGCGATCAGCCCTGCTCTGATCATGCTACTGGTTGGGAGTCTCGTCTTCTTTTTGCAAGAAGTGAGTTATGACGGTCAGTTTCAAGGACGTGTTCGCTGGATGCTGGGTTGGTTTGTCTTCGCGACCGTGTTGATCTCACGCATCGGAATTGAATTCGGGAAAGCGCATGCCTCGATGTACGCAGGGGCCTTGGCTCTCGCTTGTACTGTTTTCGCGTTTCGGTTTTTGGAAGAGTACATTGTGGGGATCATTGTGCTCATGGTTGTGATTTGGTGGTGCGTTAATAAACTGACTTGGGATTGCACCGTCCTTGATTCGGTTGAGGTGACTTCCGGGGGGCTCTTACAGCAATCGGGAATGGATGCTCCGCCTGACTATGCAGAGGAAGAACCTGCCGAATCCGAAAAACAGCGAAAGCGACGACTGCGGCGCGAACAACTACTCGGAGAGGCGGACGACACTCAAGTCTCTGGCCAAACACTCGACCCCGCAGAAATGCCGGCGTCCCCTGAGAAAGCACGTTCTCCCGGAGTCTGGGTGGTTTACTTTTCATTGGCAGCACTCCCCTTGTTTGGAATCGGGCAAGCGTTTCTGCCACCAGCAGAGGGATCTGTTCGAGAAGGATTTCTATTCTTGTGGGTCTATGTGGCTTCCGCACTGGGGCTTTTTCTGACCACCAGTTTTTTGGGATTGAGACGATATCTGCGTCAACGGCGTATCAAAATGCCAACCAGTATCACGGCTGCCTGGATCAGTTCGGGGGTGTTCATCATGTTGCTGGTGTTGGGACTTTGTATGTTGATTCCGCGACCTCATTCGGGAACGTCGGTGACTGCCTTGCTCGATCGTTTTACGAAAGATCAATCCGCGTCAAATGTTGCTCTCAGCAGCAATGATGCCGGTGAAGGAGAGGGACGACGAGCAGGGACAGTCGACGAGAATTCTGAAGACCCAGGCGACAAAATGTCTGACGAAGGAAAACCGACTGACTCGGAAGGTGACGGCAAGAAACCGGGTGAATCTGATCAGAAAGGGAAGTCCGAAAAAGGCGAGCAGGATCAACAATCACAAGAAAATGAGACAGCCGAGAAGAAAGAACAACAGGATCAGAAAAAACAACAAGCCGCAAATTCTGAAAAACAACAAGAAGGCAAGGAGGGGAAGAAACAGTCCGACTCTTCATCCTCGTCAGCAAAGTCTCCTTCCTCAAAAATCCCACAATTTGCTTCTGCATTGAAATGGATTATGTATGTCGTGTTCGGGTTGGTGATTCTCTGGGCCTTGTGGAAGAACCGTCACGATCTTGCCGCGGGAGCTCGTGAATTCTTTCAATCCATCGCCAATTTCTGGGCCAAACTATTCGCTGGGAAAAAGAAGAAACAGAAAAAATTGGACGATGGTGTAGAATCGCCTCTCGACATCGGGCCTGCCGTTAAATCGTTTGCCGAATACGAAAACCCGTTCACAACCGGCTTGGCACACCGTATGTCGCCCGATGCTCTGGTGCTCTATTCGGAAGAAGCCTTCCGGGCATTTGCTCGGGAATCAGGCATCGATACCGGTGAGGAAATCACGGCGACGGAAGTCGGTCACGAAGTTACCAGACAATTTCCAAATCTGGCAGAGTCGATACGGTTTCTCACGACAGCGCATTCCCGTATCCTGTATTCTTCACGTCCACCCACCTCGTTCGACATTACGTTGCTGGAACAATTATGGACCGGCATGACACGCCGCGAACCACAATCGGTGGGATGATGCGAACAATTAGAATTCGATGGTGTCTTAACGATGCTACGGACGTTGATTCAGTAAAATACAATTTCAATAAGAACCATACGGACCAACCATGCTCAAAGTCGGAATCCTCGGTGCCACCGGATACACGGCCTACGAACTGATTCGCATCTTGTTGCGAAATCCGAAGGTTGAGATTGTCGCCGCCACAACTCGGCAAGAAGGCAATCCACCGATTCATGAAATTCATCCATCGCTTCATGGTCGTCTCGACCTGAATTGCGAAAATCTGTCCGCTGAGGAAGTCGGTCAGCGTTGCGATTACGTTTTCTGCGCGTTGCCACACGTTGCCAGCATGACGGCGGTCCCCGATTTACTCGCAGGCGGCGCCAGAGTGATTGATTTGTCAGCCGATTATCGACTGACTGATCCGGCCGTCTATGAAAAGTGGTACGGTCACGTGCATACTGACCCCACTCGCTTGGGAGACACCGTGTACGGTTTGCCGGAACTATATCGTGACAAAATTCCTGGCAACGATCTTGTCGCCAACCCTGGCTGCTACACAAGCACATCGATTCTCGCGCTGACTCCACTGGTGAAACACAACCTTATCGAATCAACCGGGATCATCATCGATGCCAAGAGTGGTGTTTCAGGAGCGGGTCGCAGTCCTAAGCTGGGCACTTTGTTTGCTGAGTGCAATGAGAGTCTTTCGGCCTACGGTGTGGGGACTCATCGACATCAACCAGAAATTGAACAAATTCTCTCCGATGTTTCGGATAGCGATGTTGCGGTGACGTTCACGCCACATCTGATCCCGATGGATCGAGGAATTCTTTGTACGATTTATCCACAACTGAAAGAGTCGACCACTCAAGATAAATTGTTAGAACTCTATCGTGATTTCTACGCAGACAGCCCGTTCGTTCGGATCGTCGATCATTTACCGAGAACCAAGGATGTGACTCAAACGAACTACATCGACATCACCGTTCGATTCAATCGTGACCAACTGATTGTGTTGGCGGCACTCGACAATCTGATCAAAGGTGCTGCGGGAGTCGCCGTGCAAAACTTCAATCTCTTGGCCGGATTTGATGAAACAACCGCGTTAATTGTGTGAGATTCATCGCAGCTACTGCAATTGGTGATGCTTCAATCCTGAGTGGCTTGAGCGCGCATGTCTCGGTTAATTTGATTCCAAAGGAGTTGCATTTTGGTCATCTGTTCGCGATTCAATGGGGTCAAGTTATTGGATTCGTCCCGATCCTCGGCAATATTATAGAGCGTCCAGTCCACGGTGTTGTCATCCGCAGAAACGACTTTCCAATCACCTTGTCGCAGCGCGTGGTGGCCATCGTGGCTGAAGTAAAGATATTCGCGTTCAATAGGGACATTTTTGGCAAATGAAGGGACCAAACTTTTTCCGGCCAGCGAAGGAGCCGTCGTTCCGTTCCATTTTTCATTCCAGGGGACGCCGGCAACATCGAGAATAGTCGGTACAATGTCAATCACATGCCCGAGTGACTGTCGAATTTCTCCCGAAGATTGAATTTGTTTCGGCCAATGCACGATGAGCGGAGTCGAAATTCCTCCTTCATGCACCCAGGATTTATGTCGGCGGAAGGGAGTATTGGCGGCGGTTGACCAACCGGGTCCAAGGCACAAATAAGATTTTGCCGATCCGGGGATGGCTTTAGGATCATGCAAGTTACCTCGAATGATCTGTTCGGCAGAAGCACCGTTATCGGAACAAAACAGAATCAGCGTGTTATCAAGAGCGTTCATTGCCGTCAATTGCTTGATGACCAATCCGATGGCTTGATCCATACGGTCAATCATGGCTGCATGAATGGCCATTTTCAGAGCTTGAAATTCTTTCTGCTCGTCGGTGAGTGTCTCCCAAGCGACTGCTGTCGGAACTTCTCCTTTACCGATGACTTCTATCAACTTTTCCGCGGTGAGATTCCAGCGAGGAAATGTTTCAGATTCTAAGGCAGAGAGTTCGGCATTGGGTAGCAACCCACTTTCCTTAAGAAACTTGAGTCGTTTTTCGCGATGGATGTCCCATCCATCGCGAAATGTTTCTTTGTACTTCTGGACATCCTCCTGCAAAGCATGCAGCGGAAAGTGAGGTGAAGTGAAGGCGAGATACAAGAAGAATGGTTTGTCGGCATGGTCTTCCTGATGCTGACTCAGAAACTTGATTCCATACTCGCCGATGGCTTCCGTTGCATAAAAACTACCATCGTTTTCAACAGGTGGCTGATTTTTGTCATCCAGTGAAACACTACGGGGAGAAAAGAAGCGGTCCTGATCTGAGATCTTGTAAGACCGATCAAAGCCCCCTTGAGCCACGACATCTTCAGCCGCTCGGACGTGCCATTTCCCTGAATGATAACTGCGGTAACCGGCAGTCTTCAGGTAGTGAGGTAACATCCGCGTCCATTGAGGCAGCGTTTTCTGAGGCGGATCCATACCAATTTGTTGTGGGTAGTAACCCGTCAACAACGCGGCTCTTGTCGGCCAACACCGGGCGGTGTTGTAAAACTGGGCATAGCGAAGCCCATTGTTGGCTAATGTGTCGAGATTGGGTGTCTCGACTTGACTGCCATAACATCCTAAATCGGAAAACCCGAGATCGTCTGCCAAAATGACGACAATGTTGGGTTTGATGGATTTTGGGAGGGGTTTTGTTGGGGGGGCTTCCTGCGTCTCAGTGTTCTGGAAAAGTGTCTCCGATTGTGCAAACGCGCAAGGAGAGACAAGAAGAATCAGGCAGAGAATCAAGTTGAAACATCGCAACGGCATGATCAAACGACTCCGGGTCGGCGTGAGTGAGTAAGAAGGCCCGAGAAGATCGCCTCCCTACCGAAAGAGACGCGCTTTCTTCAATCATTAACTCTCAACGACTGGAACTCAACAGGAGGATCTGGAGAAAATGAAAAATCGATCAATCCAAGTGAAATTTGCCTGTAAACACCACCAGGAAGTATAGAATTGTGTCTCGATTCGAGTCGTTCGCCCGCTTAGAATGACCCTCGCCTCATTTTCAATATGCTCTACCCCGAGTTGGACACTTTCGATACTTATGGAACTCTCTCAGATTGAAACCCGCTTTGAGCAGTCCTTGGCTGAAATCGCCAAAGTCATTGTCGGCCAGGAAGAACTTGTGGAAGCGGTGTTGGTTGCGCTGCTTTCCGAAGGAAATGTGTTAATCGAAGGTGTTCCCGGACTCGGTAAGACTCTCCTCGTGAATACGCTCAGCCGCGTTCTTTCCTGTGAATTTCGCCGCATTCAGTTCACTCCCGATCTGATGCCCTCCGATATCACCGGGCACTCGATCTTCGATATGAAAGAGAACGAATTCAATTTCAATCCTGGCCCCTTATTTACAAATCTCTTATTGGCGGATGAAATTAATCGTGCTCCTGCGAAGACTCAATCAGCACTGCTCGAAGCGATGCAAGAACGACAGGTCACCGTTGATGGTGTCACCTATCCGCTCGATCCTCCGTTCATCACCATTGCCACACAAAACCCGTTAGAGCAAGAGGGAACATATCCGCTCCCCGAGGCTCAACTCGACCGCTTCATGTTCAAGCTCATTGTCGATTATCCCACGCAAGAGCAAGAGAACGACATCCTTGGTATTTTCGCATCGGGGAAGGACAGTCGAGAACTTGGCAATTTCGGTCTCTCGTCGGTCTTGGACGGTGAAACCATCAAGGCGATTCAGCTTGCCGTGAAACAGGTCATCATCGAGCCTCAAGTCATCAACTATATCACGTCCATCGTTCATAAAACTCGCTCTTGGCATTCCATCGAAGTGGGAGCCAGTCCCAGAGCAGGAGTGAACTTATTGATTGCCGCACGATCATTGGCGGCGTGTCGAGGACGTGATTTCGTCATCCCGGACGACATTAAAGAGCTTTCTCCCTGGGTACTTCGACATCGCTTACGATTGAAGCCGGAATCAGAAATTGAAGGGGTGAATGTCGAAGACGTAATCCGAGAAATTCTCGATTCAGTGGAGGCACCCCGCCAATGATGCCGAGAGCCAGGCTCATCGGATTAATGACGGTGTTCTTGATTCCATTGATTTTAGGGATCTGGTGGCCGCCGGCACGAGTGATCGGAATCTTCGGCAGTGCCGGTTTGATGATTTTTTCGTTGATCGATCTTGTGTTGTCACCCTCTCCTCGCAAAATCGATGTGCAGCGTCAAGCGAACGATATTCTCAGCGTGGGTGCCAATAATCCGGTCCAGATATTTTTGCGGAATCGGAATGCCACCAAAGTCACATTGAGAGTCCACGATGAGCCCCCCGCTCCCTGTGACTTCGAAGACTTACCATTCACGCAAACTTTGCTACCGGACAAAGTTCACTCGCAAACCTATCTGGTCACGCCCTATCATCGCGGGAAGAATCATTTCGGTACGGTCTTCCTACAAATTGTGAGTCGTTTCGGATTGTGGGATATGACTCTGGAAGTAGATCTCCCCCAAGAAGTGAAAATCTATCCTGATATACAAGCTGTCCGCGGCGTCGAACTACTCGCACGCATGAATCGGCTCGCTGAAGCCGGCGTGCGATTATCTAGGCTGAAAGGTCGAGGAAGCGAATTTGATCGTTTGCGAGAATACCGGCGAGAAGACGAATATCGCAGTATCGACTGGAAAGCAACCGCCCGGCATAACACATTGATCAGTCGGGAATATGTCGTTGAGAAAAATCAAAATCTGCTGTTTGTTCTCGACTCGGGACGCTCGATGTGTAACGAGCATGACGGCATCACTCATTTCGACCGCGCGCTCAACGCCGTCATACTGCTGAGTTATATCGCTCTCAGACAAGGAGATACCGTCGGCATGTTGGTGGGATCCAATAAAATCGAACGCTGGATTCCACCCGTCCGGGGACAGAACGGCGTGCAATCACTCATTCGGCAAAGCTACGATCTTGTTCCCACTTACGACGCGACTGATTACGATATGTTGACCGAGCAATTACAAACTCGCTACCGAAAAAGGTCACTTGTGGTATTGGTCACTCATGCCCTGGATGATGTCCATCTGGAACTGATTGGTCGAGGGATGCGGCAAATGAGAAAACCTCATCTCGTTCTCGGGGGATTCCTCAAAAACGTTCAACTTCACGAACGTCTCAATACCATTCCTCAAACTGACCGTGAAGCGTTTCAGATTGCTGCTGCCGCCGAGTTGGTGACCGCGCAAACGATGCAGGTCAAGAAACTGGAACTTTCGGGATTATTGGTTCTCGACGCGTTGCCGGAAGAGTTTTCCTCGGGGCTAATCAGTCAATATTTGGAGATTAAAGCGCGTCATTTATTGTGACGATTTGCCCTCTATTCCTCCCCAGAAATATGATCCATCACGTCTCTCAGGACAATTCCATCTTGAATCGATAGACTGAATCCTTTCAATTTTCGCATTCGCTTTGACTGCCCTGCCTTATGCCTACTCATACCTTTCGTCTTGTTCTGATCGTCTCCTGTGCTCACGCAATGGTGCATATGTTTGAGCATGCGTTACCCGCCGTCGAGCAAATGATCGGGGATGATTTCGGCGTCTCTAAAACACAAACGGGAGCTTTAGGGACAGCCTGGAGGTTACCGTTTGGTCTGGGGGCCTTGCTTGCCGGTTTTTTGACCGATCGATTTGGATCAAAACGGATGCTGCTGATTTATCTGTTGGGATGCATGGCGACATCGATTGGTGTTTGGTGGGCGCCAAGCTGGTCGATCCTGTTTTTGATGATGCTCTCGATGGGTACGTTTGCAAGTATCTATCATCCTGCCGCTCTTTCCCTTTTATCGCGAGAGACGACTCCCGAAACTCGCGGCAAAGCACTCGGCTGGCATGGCATCTTTGGATCTCTGGGAATTGCCTTGGCTCCGTTTTTGGCATCGCTGGTGTTTGCTTCGGGAACCATCGGATGGCAAGACTATTATCTGGTTTTGATGATTCCTGCCGCCGTCATCACCGTGCTGTTGCTCAAATTGAAAGTGACTTCTGAACCGCCTCGCACCCATGCTCAGAGGACTCTTGCAAAAGAAGCCCCCAAAGAGCCCATTCCCTGGCAACGATTCTTGATACTTGTGGCTGCGGGAGCGTTATCCGGTTTCGTCTATGCCTCGTTTTTGCATTTTCTTCCCCGCTATCTCGATCAAACCGGCATGAGACCCGAAGGGTGGTCGGCAGCGAGTTTCCGAAATTCGCTCGCCACTGTCACATTGTTATGTGCGGCAGTCGGTCAGGGGATTGCCGGGCGCATTGCCGATCCCGAGAAATTACACCGTCAACTGTCGGTAATTCTTTTACTGAACGTACCTCCGCTCGTATGGATGGCGTTTGCGGACGGACCATCACGACTATTGGCGACCTGTTCACTCGCGTTGATCCATTTTATGAATCAACCGATCTATAACAGCTTAATTGCAGAATTGATTCCCAGTTCTCGGCGAAGCACCGGTTACGGCTTCAGCAATTTGATGTGTTTTGGAATCGGCGCTTTTGGTCCCGGATTAACGGGCATGATCCTCGAAGAACAGGCGATGTATTTGTCACTCGCTGGAGTGGCCGCCGCATCGGGAGTGATGTCACTGTTCGTCTGGCGTACGAGAGCACAAACCACTTAACCGCCGCCGTTTGTTCCAGACTTGTTGGAATTATTCCTGCACCTTCTGCAAGACATCCAGTCGTAAAGTCGCTAGATAGATGGCTGATTTCCCTTCATGCGAAGAGTAATACGAAACCAGAACGCGGTTACTTGTTTCATCGATCACAAAGCCCGGATAACTGGTGTCCCCACTGCTGGGTAATTCCAGGAGATCTGTAAACTTCGCGGTCTCAACATCTAGCCACCACAACGCGGTTGTTGCCGTCTTTCCGCCATATCCCCGACTCCCCGCCAACCAAGCACCGTTCGGTAACTGCACAAAATTCGGCCCGCCAAAAGCCTTGTTCGATTTCTGGAACGTCCAATCGACGTACGGAGGCTTGGTTTGACCGATCCAGCCGTAAGGGTCTTTTCCGCCACGACGAATCATGGCAACCATGGTCTCGTCTTCGAGAAATCGGAGCGTCGTTTCGGAGGGAAACGGGACATCGAGTGTTGCCACATGTTCAAAATGAATTCCATCGCGACTGCGGACGAGTTGTAAGGCTCGATCGCCTTCATTGGGGACTTGTTGTACACATCCCCAAGCCCAACCTTTGTGCCAGGTGATGCGCCATAGCCAATCAAAACCGATGTTGGCTTTTTTGGGAAGAATGACTTTCTGCGGATTTGTAAACGTGTCGTTCTGGGGATCGTAAAAAGCGACGCGAGATTCGATCCCGACTCGCTTTGTGTCGTGATAGAAAGACGCGCCCGAGTTCACCATCAATCGACCATCGGAAGTAATGCTCAGCTTGGGATCACGTAAGTCGACGTGTTTTTCGTCGAGCAGCGCCACCGATTCCCAATTCATGCCGTCGTGGGAACGAATCACGCGGATCAGTCCGTTGCGACCGGGAATATGGCCAGAGCCTTCGCGAAACGTGCAGTACAGGTCGCCTTCAAAGCGGATGATGTCTGTGAATGCTGAGTGTGCGGCTCGATCCCAAATTCGCTCCACCGTGACCACGTGTGTTTGGAGAACCGTCTCCTGAGCGAACAGGACGGAGACAGGTTGAGTGCCAACAACGCTGGCAAATACGACCATCATCGACAATCGGCATGCATTCATTTCGACCTCGTTTTCAAATGATTCTCAATTGTATGTGCCACTTTTTGACCGAGCATTATTTGCCCTGCTGAAGTTAGGTGGACGCCATCGGCGACAATGAGTGTCTCTGTTGTCTCGGGAGCTTTAGGGGCGTTGAGAGTGGCATTTAGATCGTTGATGGGAACTTTCAAATCTGTCATCACTTTTTTGGCAATGGCATTGTACTGCTCGATACTGGCATTCAGTAATTCGTAATCACGTTCGGCTCGAACTTTCGCAGCCCTGTCGTCGATGATGGGCGTTGACGTGGCAAAGATCACCACGGCATCTGTCTTGTCACGGATTTGCTCGACGATTTTTCGTAAATTCGTTTCGTACTCTTCAGGTGAAACCTGAAACTTGCCGGTACTTTTGAACTTCTTGGTATCGTGAATCCCACAATTGAAATGCACGATTGCTGGTTGCTGTTTGATGGCCCAAGCATCGAGATTCTTGAGAACGTTGCGGCTATCTTGCCCATTTGGTTTGGGGCTGAAGACAACCGCCCTTCCCTCGAGTTCTTTGACGACGGACGCCGTATAGCTTAAACGAATGGAATCACCGATGAGCACGATCTTTGGCAAATCGGTCTCTGGCTTCGTGATTTCTTCGGCCGTCACGCCATAGATCATTGATGACAAAATGAAGACTGCGAGAGCAAGGTATCGTTTCATGTTGAATGTTTCTGACGCGAATATGTCTCAAAATTGCAAAGCTTCTTATCAACATACTTCTCAGCGATCAGGAGAACAAGTTGTTTCCTTTTCCACTCAATCAATCAGTTCTGGCACGTAGGGGAGGTTCTCCTCCTCATTTTCAATCAGAGTGACACAGAACGTCGATCTTGTGTTTGTGATGCCTTTGCGATGATTGGCTATTCTCTCTTCAACTTGAGTAGACAATTCTTTGAAATCGATTCGCGCGCGGAGGAAAAATTGTCCTCTCAACATGAGAAAAAACGAGACTCCGACGACAATCTGGGTAAGCAAGTGAGTCTTTACGACTGGTATCGATTGGTGCCATTTTCCTGATCTGTTCAGTGCAAGTATCACTGAATTCCCGAGTCAGATTCCCCGAATAGAGAAGTGCTGCCCTGTTTCGGGTGTTCGTTGAGCAAGGGATGCTCTCCAACCGTCGCGGGAAAAGCAGCTCGCTCAAGGAGGACGAGAATGCCCGGTCGATCTTATCGATTCATTTGCCTGCCACTGTTTGTGCTGATGCTATTGGCGTCAGTCGCAACTCTCTCTGCTCAGACAACCAATGATATCGGTGGCATCAACCGCCAATATTGGGACAAAGGTGATAACGGTAGCAGTGGTGCTTATGTCATTCAGGCAAATGACAATATGGGGAATCCTGTTTCGATTCTCCCAGACAGCGATATTTTTACGTTTTCAACTGCTCAGAAGGCATCCATTGACAGCGCCTTTGACTATTGGGGCGATGTCCTGGGATTGGGAGCAGCGAATGCCATGTCTCCCGTCATTCGAGTCGTCGGACAAGACATCAACGTACTCAATGCAAATGCCTTGTCTTTATGGGATTCTGTTACGACTAATATTAATCCAATCTCTCGTATTGTTAATAGCGCTGACCCCACTCGTGTTGATGGCATAGACGGACGTATGGTCTTTTTCAACACGAGTACATTTACCACAACTCCTTTCACGCAATATACGGGTGGAAACAGCTTGGGAGCAGTCGCCCTTCATGAATTGGGACATATTTTTGGAATTGCCTCCGGTGGTGCTGCTCCTCCGGCCATGGCGAATCAGCTTCCACCAGGATTTTTTCTGAACACTGCATATACCGATGATATAGTTGCACCTAATACGTCATTCTCATCTTTCACTGGAGCGAATGCGACCGCCGTATTTGGCGCGAATGTACCTCTTGGTGAAGGTAACTCACACTTTGTTATTCCCTTTTCCGTAATGTCTCGTGGGCTTTTCTTCACCGCCAATGGTGACTTCAAAGATTTTCGCAACAACATCGCTTTCACACCAGTCGAACTCGCCGTGATGAGAGACATTGGCTACAACATTACTCTATCAGATCACTTTGGTGACACTTTCTATCAGGATAGTAACGGTGTTCAGCAATCTGTCGCTGCCGCCACTCCCACCAAAAATTTTGGAGTCGGAACGTTCATTCAAGCCGACAATCTAAATCTGTTGTTCGATAACGATATTTCTGCCAACGGCACTTATGGTACAGGAATTCGCATCAATGGTGGCCAAGAAGCCGTCTCGAATCAAAATGGTCAAATCATCAAGGCTCGTTCGACAATTGGTAACCTGCTGACAATCGATCAGGGGACCAGCATCTCGGCTAACGGAATGGGGGGAAGTGGGATCCTCTAGAGTCGACCTGCA
>JGI24914J38485_100290_pt1 | contig 39156 bp, 69 predicted proteins | sample LinPfosmplate2_FD_38485 | JGI IMG/M metagenome (IMG submission 38485) | reverse complement strand
TCGAGCTCGGTACCCGGGGATCCCACAGCGGCCCACTGTTCGACCGCCATTGTCTTGCCGCTGTTGTGGACCACGAAACCGTTGGCAGTGAAGTTGTGGGGGGCGTCCTTCATACAGATGTCGTAGGTCGGTACCACATCGTCCTCTTCGATCGACACGACGGTCTCGAACTCTTCCTGCCAAAGCACGTGGGTGTAGGAGCCCTCGTCCGCGTGCATCTTCGAGTGCTCAGAAGGGCTCACCAGCTCCAGGTTGTCTGGATGGTTGTTCCGGTGGTCCCCATCGATGTGGTGGACATGTACTTTCTGCGGGTCGAGGAACACCAGGCCGGCGTGATCCCCAGAACGCATCCGCGTAATGAACTCTCCCGTGCTCAAACCGCTCTCACGTGCCTCGGCCACCACTCGGTGCCGAGGCACGATGCTTACCTTTTGCTGCCTCGCCTTGCCGTGCCGTGATGTACGCGGGTATTCGCCTCCCCACGCGTATGGGTGGCCCAGTCCAGACATCTGCTTGTAGCGAGATTTCTCCTTCTGGGGGCCCTTCTTCTGCTTGATGATGCAGCTGACACTATCTCCGGGGGACAGGTCCATGAGGCGAGTCCACCCGTTCTCCGTGAGGAAGGGATGTTTTTCGGTGGCCCGAATAGTCCGTCCACTCTCGGTCTCCACCGTGAAGACCCTCTGCTCCCCCGCGTACACCACATCCTCAATGAGGCCCAGTCGCCCGCACGAGTCATCTCCCCGAATCTGAGCGAAGGTCGGGATGCTCGGGTTCCAGAACTTCCCGCCGCGGCTTTTCCCGCCGTGGAACTTCCGCATCAGCTCCTCAATGGTGATGCGGATCCCGCCCTTACCGGCACGGTTGATCATGATCTCGCTCTCGCCTGCGAGACAGCCCTTCGCCCCCTTCAGGATGAGGGGGCTTCCCCATGCCAGCTTGTCCAGCAAGGCGATCAGGCCGGTGTCCTTATATCGGGCATACGGCCTCGCGATGAGCTGGTCCGAACCGATCCGCCGGATGTCCACATCGGTGGACCCAGAGTCTGCTTTCATGACGCTTCCTTTTTTTGGGTGTCACCCTCCTTTTGCCGGGAATGAGGGGCGGTTGTACTCACATCTTTTCTTGCGTTGTACTCACATCTACTGTAGGAAGAGAGCGTGCCTTCTGAAGACGCTCCTCCAATTGACCTCTCCCAGCTCTCCCCCGAGGAGGCTCGTTCCCGTGTCGGAGAACTCGTTGAGTTGTGTCTCCGTAGAAGCGGTGCATGCGTTCTCCTCCGGAGAAGGACCGGGGAGATCACAGTCGTAGATCCGGTCCTGTTGGACGCGGTTCCTCCCGAGGAGATGGCAGGAGCCCTGCTGCACACCTGGTCAGACGAGGAGATCCTCTCCTACCTGAAAGAGAGACTGCAACGCTCAGGAGAAGCGCGGTGAACGAGAAGAACAACGTTGTCAGCATCCTGGACCTCCTCCCCCGGACCGACGAGCCGCTTCGCCGCTTCGCCGCTCACCATGTGGACCTACGCTTCCTACAGAAGGCTGCCCAGTCCGTCCTGTGGGGATGGACGTCAGCAAACGGCGACGTGCCGATTCCACTGCCGGAAGAGCTCGAGACCCGCGTATTCGAGCTGCTGGACCGCCATGTACGGGGTGCAGGTACCTACGCCGTGGACGAAGACGAAGACCGCTGGGCTTTCTGCTTCACGGCAACGGCCGAGGATGGCTCATCCTTCGGTTATTCCCTCGAGGTAGCCACGAGCTGGGGACGCGCCGGATAGCCTCTTTTCCGTCAAAAGAGTCGGGCAGAGAGCTTATGAATGAGCCGAAAGAGGCAGTCGCTGCTTCGGTAATTTTAGCGGAACTGAAAGATGCTCTGCGGGTCCTGCAGTCTTCCGAGAAGGGAGACGTGGATCTCGCGCACTTCAAAGAGTCTCTTTTACGCATTGTGGAAAAGAGGAGTAGCGGGACCTACTCCCAGATCTTCTGACCGGCGGCATCCCGCCATGGAATGACATGAGTACTTACGGCATCGGCGATTCGCTTTCGATTCTGGACATCGAAGATATCCAGGTCGGCATCAACATCGAGAACATTCGGACGGTCTTCGACGAGGGGAAGATCAAGGAGCTCGCGGAGAGCATTTACGAGGACGGCCTCATCAACCCGCTCGTTGTGATGGACACCGAGGACCCCGACACGGGCGATGACATCGTCGAGCTGGTCTGCGGAGCACGACGCCTCCGGGCCATCCGGTACATCCAGAAGCACATGGACGCGGCCTGGAACAACGGCGAGGTCAAGTGCTCCCAGTTCGAAGGAGGGCTCCCGGACGCCGAGCTCCTCAACGGCATGGAGAACATCGAGCGCGCGGAGGTTGACGATATCGACACCGCCGCCTGGCTCTTCCGGATGGTCGAGGACAGTGGGCACACGCAAGCCGACCTGGCCAAGAAGACGCACAAGTCCCCGACATGGGTCTCCACGCGCATCACCTTCCACCGCAACGCCTGCGACGAGCTCAAGCAGGCGCTCCGCGAAGGCATTATCAACTTCACGGCCGCCTACCAGCTGGCCTCGAAGTTGAGCCACGAAGAGCAGAAGAAGCGCGTGCAGCGGGCCCGGACGCACAACGAGAAGATCACCCTCGAGGCAGCAGAGAGGGCGGGCAACGACGACAAGACGCAGCGGCCCGGCAAGAAGGAGCGAGAGAAGCTCCAGAAGCTGGCGGAGAAGCTGTCGATGGAGGACCCCATCAAGTACCGCAACGCCCACGGGGTGGCGATGGCGCTCCGCTTCGTGGACGGTCTCCTGACCTCCGAGGAGATGGAGGAGATCATCAAGTGGGACGAGCCCCCCGAGGCGGCGGCCCCAGCTTCGCCCCCGACGGATGAGGAAGACGGCGAGGAGTAGGTGACCCGCTTCCGCGGGACGGGCAGCCCCGGCTGAGGAGGTTCGAGTCCTCTCCCTACTGAGCCCCGGTGAAAGCCGGGGCTCTTTTCTTAGCCCGACGTCCTGCCCTTGAGAATGTGGACCTCGAGTTGGAGCCCTTCCTGTTCCGAGATCTGGGCGGCCCAGCAGGTCGCCTCGACTACTGCCAGGCGGTGGTTGTCCGTCCCGACGGTGATGAGCAGGCTCTCCGGTCCAAACCCTACGCTGACGAACTGCACGGACGAGTACGCCAGGAGGCGCTCTTCAAGTGCCTTCCGGAGCGCGAGTCGAGCGGAGGAGAGGAACTTTACGTCCTCGTGGGGCATTGGGCTGCTCGTCTGAAATGTTGTGAATCTCGGAAGCGTAGTCTGCGAGGCTTTGCCCAGGACGCCAGCCTACGAGAACGTCCTGCGAGAAGGAACCCTCCTCTCGGACAATGTCGTAGGACCCATCGCCCCAGGTACCGATGACGACCCAGGTCGCCGGGTCGCCGGGTACCAGGACCTTCTGTGCAATCTGCCGCTCACCTGCGACTTGCCGAAAGTCAAGGGGCCCCAGGATCGTCTCGAGCGTGCGAAGGGCGGCAGCGACCTTGCGGCGATCGCTCCGGGAAGCCTGGAGCTCGTCCAGAAGTAGTGAAATCCCGCCCTTTAGCGTCCGCTCCAAGTGGCCTCCGTTCCTGAAGTACCATTTTCATAGCACTTCTACAGCCATGGCGGGATTACTTACTTGCGGTGTCCGGGTCGTCCACACCCTCAAATGGGTCTTGCGGGGGCGGGACTGCATTCGCGCCTTCATCCACATCCTTACCGCGGGCAGCTTCTACGATCTGGACCAAGCCCATGCGGTACTTATCCAGGGCGTACACGCCTCCGATCGTCAGGATGGCGATGCTGGTGATGAGCCCCAAGAAGACGTAGACGACCATGTCCTTGTGCTCCCCTGCAGAAGAGTACAGGTAGAACACAAGGATGCCGCAAAGGAGTGTCGTGACCCACATAGCGTAGGTCCACTTCTTGGAATGCCAGGGCTTCTTCGGATCACCCTCCGCAAGGGGAGTACCGGGGGTACCGGAGGTCCCTTGCGGAGGCTTGGTCACTACGCGTCCGGGTCAGGGGCTGCCGGGATGACTTCGGCAGCCTTCTTCTTCAGGACCTTCTTGCCCACGAGCTCCCAGATGCCGATGGCCGAGAGGCCTGCAAAGAGTCCTCCGGCAGCCACGGCCACTGCGTCCAGGAGGGAAGCTCCGCTCATCATCGCACCGGAGAAGGCGACCGCTGTACCCGACCCGATGGTCACGTACGGCACCCACTCCTTCTTCAGCGAGCTCCACAGGTAGGTCCGGAGAACCCAGACGCCCAGCATGAGGAGGCCGGCCAACGCGAGACCGTAGTTGCCGGCCTTGGCCGCTTCGATGACCAGGTCGACTGCTCCGACGACCTCTTCGGCAGTCTCGAGATCGCCCTCGAGCTCAGGGGCGACAGGGACCTCCACCGCTGCAGCTTCAGGGGCAGGCTCGGCGACGACTTCGTCCGGGACGGCCTCGGCAGCAGGCTCAGCGGCAGCAGGCTCAGCGGCAACAGGCTCAGCGGCAACAGGGTCAGCGGGGAGGACTTCGTCCTGTGCGAAGGCAGGTGCACCCATGCAGACGACGAGAAACGCCGTAAGAAGGGTGGTTTTCAGGAAAGACATGTTCAGCTCCTTGAAAGGGGACTGGATCCTACCCGGTTCAGTGGAGCTCGACGAGCAGGTCGTCCATGCGAACCTGGTTGGCGGCCTGGGCTGAGGTGACCCATTCCGCCTCGACCTGGACCTTCCAGGCGAGGGTCGAGTTGAAGTCTGCCGCGTTCGCGAACTTCTGACGGTCCAGCGGGAATACCCCAGGAGCACCGAGTCCGGAACCCCCGGACACCGAGAGCGTGCGGGTCGTCGTGGAACCACTGGCCCGCACCGTGACCCAGATGTCGAACTCCCAGATGTCCCCAGTGTTGGTGTCCGTAGCGACGATCGACATGATGTCCATGTCGACGGGACCAGTATCCGTGTGGAGCCGAACCCGAAGCGTCAGGGCTTCCGTTCCGGACTCGGAGCCGAGCACCACGCCTGACGCATGGATGCGAAGGCGTCGCCCAGGAACGAAGGAGTTCGCCGGGAACACCGGGGACTCCTTGTTGAACAGCGTCGGGGTCATGGTGTTGGTGACGACGTTGGAGACGTCGTCCTGGATGAACACCGTGCCGCCCGCAGTCGCGGGAAGGCCCGAGGGCGTACCGAAGGCCGTGGTCAGGAGCCCGGCGACAGTCACATCTGCCTGGGCAGCGACTGTCTTCCCGAGCTCGAGCAGTTCCGAGCCATTGGTAGAGATGGCCTTGAGGTAAGAGTTCGCACCCTCCTTCACCTGCCACATGACCGCAGCGTTGTCCGGCCCCGTGATGAGGACAGGGCCTGAGCTGTCGAGGACGTAGCCGTTGGTCCCCGCATCGAAGTCGAACCCGCCACCTGCGGTGGCCTGCAGACGGATCGCGTCGGCAGCTCCGCCACCTGCGATGGCCTGGAACTGGGCACAGGCTGCGATGTCGTAGATCGCAGCCCCCACGTTGTAGGTGAAGGTACCGATCGACTGGTTGTAGGAGAACGCCCCAGTGCCCGTGAAGGCGGCGTTCATGTCCACCGGACCAGCGAAGTCCACCTGCCCCGAGCCCAGGAAGCTGAAGAGGGGGTTGGAGGAGGCGTTGCCGAAGGACATCGCCTCCGAACCGTCCGTGGTGTTCAGCAGGATGTAGTTCTGCGCGCCTTCGTGCAACAGCCAGGCGGTCGCCCCGTTGTCCTTGATGGACAGGTCCATGTCCCCGGTGGTCACCAGGTTCATGCCAGCGGTGCCCGCATTCAGGTCCAGCTGAGAAGCCGCATCGGACACGCCGACAGTGACGGTTCGATCTCCGTCGGTGCCGATGTTGATGTTCTGGTCGACGTCGTCGTTGCCGATGCTGATGACACCAGTCGAGCTGTTGAGCTCGACCACGCCTACGGCATCGATGAGCGCCTGGCCCTGCGAGACCATGTCCCAGCCGACGGTTCCAGCCTCCATCTGCAGACGAAGAGCTGCGACCGTGCCGCTGTCTCCGAGCTGGATGATCTCCGCACCGTCTCGCGTGTCGAAGAGAAGGTACGGGTTGGTGCCCTCCTTGACCTGCCAGGCGATGGCGAGGTTGTCGACGAGGACCTTGTCGCCCTCGGACACCGAGTTCGTCAGGATGGCTTCCTCGGTGCCAGTGTCATCCTTGATGTAGGGCTTGCCATCGCTCTTGAAGTAGAGGGCGACAAGGCCGGAGTCGGGAGTGGCAGGAGCACCTCCCTCACGTCCGACGAAGGTGTCAGTAGTTACAGAACCCATGTGAATACCTGAAGGTCAGAGGGTGGGGAAGGTGAGGCCGAGGCAGCGGGCCACGAGGGTCGTGCCATTGTATAGCTCCCAGGCCTCTCCTTCGAGCTGCTTGGTGCCGACAACGGTGACCTCACGAGGGGACGTCTCGTCCTTCTCTCCGCGACGTTCCTTCTTGGAGCGGCACTTCACGGAGGACGCCTTCTTGAGACGCGTTGGACAGCGGGCCTTGGTCACGGTGACGCCTTCGTCTTCCAGGGACTCGATGTAGTCGGTGATGAGCATCAGGCCTCCAGTGCCCAGGCATCTTCGTCGACGTCGTCACGGCCGCCCATGATGTGGAAGGCTCCTCCGTCGATCTTCTGCCCCATCTGGGCATCGCGAATCATGTAGATGCCGCGAAGACGTCCGAGATGTCGCGTGCCAACGATGTGGATTTCCGCCAGGACCAGCCGGCCCGAGGGCTTGAGGAACTTCTGCGTATCGGGGGCGATGTTGGTACCCACCTTGCCGCCAGTGACGATCGTCCCAGCTCCAGGTGTGAAGTGCCCGCCATGGGGGTTGTGCCCGCCGGTGTGGTGGTACCAGAAGGTGTCGTTTCCAGTGCTCGTCCAGACTGCGGCCCCCCGCCCGGTGGTCCCTGCGCTGCCCTGTGAGAACATCCCATAGACCCGGCCGTCGCTCTCTGCATCGAGAGCATCCGCAGAGAGCGGATCCATGACCGCGCCTACTGCGAGGTTCCACCAGTGGTTGAGGTCATTCTTGCAGGCCACGATGAGGCCTTCCTGGCTTTCGTAGACACGCACCTGTGTCCAGGTCTTACCTGCGGCCGACGTCTTCCAGTAGCCGAAGAACTCACCGGTGGTGAAAGGTGCGGCATCGTCCCACGCGTTGAACGCTCCCGAGTTCTTGTTGAGGGAAACGAGTAGGCAATCGCTGAGCCAGGAGTCCGGGGCCCGCATGGTGGGGGTCTTGGCCCCGTTGAAACCTGCGATGATGGCCCGCACGTTGAGACCGTCTACAGGGGGCGTCGCGTAGACGGCTTCGGTGGTGCCAGTGTCCTGGAAGCGGGAGACCGTCCAGGCTGATCCAGCTCCTGGAGTACGTCCAGAGGCATCATCGTAGGTGGCGGCCCCGAGAGCGGTGTAGATCGCGTCCAGCAGCTCGTCGATCGTGCCACCGCCGCCGACCGCAACGGGTGCCAGCGCCTTCCAGTTCAGCGTGGGATTAGGCATGCAGGACTACTCTCAGGTGATGACGCCGGCGACAGAGTCTTTGGCGGTCGGAGGGGTGATAGGGGAGGCAGGAGCAGGAGAGTGCTCGAGCTGTTCAGCGATCGACGGGGGCACGTACCCCGAGGGAGGGGCGTTGTACTCCTTGCACATGACCTTCGCCACGATGTCTCCTACGGCCAGACCACGTCATCATAGCGGAGTAGAGCACCCCTGACCGTGATGTCGGTGGTTGCTTGTGCATCGAAGCTCGCGATCAGACGCAGCGTCTCCCTGGCAGACAGCCAGTCGGGCGTGTTGATGGAGAGCTCCAGGGCGTGATCTTCTACTGCTCCTCGCTCTCCTGCGGTGTCGTGCTGCACGTCCGCGACAGTTGTTGGAAGTGCGGTAGCGACAGGCTTTGCCCCCGCTCCCACAGTGTCCACGCCGGGGCCGTTCACGCGAAGGAGGGCAGTGGTCACGTCATTCGCGTCCACGGTGATGACGGAGTAGTAGAGCACGAGAGCTGTAGGGCGGATACCCAGGGCCCCGTCGGAGGACTCCACAGGGAAATCGAGGGAGACGATTCCTACTTCGGCAGCAGGGGCCCGGTCGAGCTCGAAGACATTGGCGACGTTGTCGAAGTTCAGGGTCCAGGCGAATCCGTCCACGGGGAGGAAGTACTGCGCATCCACGAAGACGGACCGCTGCCGGATCACCCGAGAGGGGAGAATGAACAGGTCGCCCTGGACGTCCAGGTCCCCGTCCACGACAAAGGCATCGAGGACGATGAGCTGCGCATCTGCCGGCAGCACGTCGATCTCGGAGGCCGCTACCGTCTTCTCCTGGGACCAGCGACGCCTCCAGAGGGTTGGGTCCTTTTTCGAGCTGAGGACTGTGAGCGTCCCATCGACGACCAGATCACCGTCGGCAGTGATCTGCTCCATGAGGAGCTCTTCGCCTGCCTCTATAGCTCCGGTGTCCGAGACGGCGTAGGTCTCTTCCTGAGACCACTTCAGGCGGAAGCCGCCCCGGTCCAGTCCAGTCTTGAGAGCGTCGTGGTCTTCTTCCTCGAGGTGGAAGTAGTTGGAGGCGGAACCGCCCTGCAGACTTCCGAGCTCGTTGTGGTCGGTGTTTCCGGAGGTGACTCCCCGGAGAGTGGAGATCCAGGCACCAGGACCTCCCGTTGGGGAGATGACGTTGGGCGCGCTCTCAGCCTCGGCGGACTCGTAGTCGTAGTAGTAGGTGTGGCCCTGGGCCTCGACGAAGATGAGGCTCCTGTCCTCGACATCACCGACACCGACCAGACGGAGCTCGTCGAAGTCCGCAACCGGGTTGATGATGTTCTCACCGGGTCGCCTATGGGTGATGTACTGACGGCTCATACGGGTCTCACGAGGGCAATCCAAGCATCCAGCGTGGGGTTAGTTCCGGCAGGTGTCTGCTCGATCTGGAGAGCCACCTTGTGGAGTCCATCGGTCTCGACCGTGACGATATCACTGGCGTTGACGACGACCTGCTTGCCCTTGTGCCATGCGCTGCTGATCTGCGAGAACCACCAAATGCGCAGCCGGAAGACTGGATTGGTCCCTCCGACTGTGAAGAGCAGGTGGATGATCTCGTTCTGCTCCATCAAGAACCCGTCGTTCTTGGAGGTGGGAGCGGCAGTAGTGTCGGACGCCTGGGCGAGGACCCGCCGGTCTGCGGCAGTGGTCCCTGCTTTCGCAGTGGTGTTCTTGACGCGACGGGCCATGCTGCTCCTCCGAAGTGCTTGTCTATCCTACTCTCAGAACCGGGGCTAAATGGAGGACTCCGTAAAGGAGTCCTCCTGCGGAACCGGCCTCAGCTAAGACCCTCTGAGAGGGTCTTCGGGTCCAGCACCCTCTTCCCGGGAACATAGGGTTTGTCGGCGGGCCCCTTGCAGTGCTCCCCTACTACGGAAACAAGGACAGCAATCCACTCCTTCTCCGGCTCGTACTTCGGGAACCCACGAAGGCTGAGACGGTGGGTGTCGTCGCCCTCGAGCGCTGTCCCTTCGTAGACGCGGTAGCATTGCCCGCTGGCGGGCCTCCTTCGCAGGAGCTCCCTCTTGGTCTTCTCTGGGAGAGGCAGGGGCCCTCTCCGTACCCGCACCCGCTCGTGCTCTCGGACATCCCAGCGGTGGTTCCGCTCCATGACCGCAGGGGCGGCGAACTGCTTCCGCACCCGAGATTCCCACTCAACCTTCTGCTGCAGCTGGATGCGGTAAAAGGGGCGGGGCGTGAAGGGCCATTTGAAGACCTTCTGAGCCTTGACGCATTCGCGCTTGTAGCTCATTCCGGCTCTCTCGTGCTCCAAAACCACGGTGCGGTGGTCCTGAATGACTGCCGACAGCGCGTGCACCATCCAGGGGGACAGCGCGATGTAGGGGTTCAGCCACCTTCCACTCTGGTACTGCGGAACGAGCTGCCACGCCTCCTCCCAGTCCTTGTCGGGGTCTGGAGCAGGGAACCCTCGTCCCCCAGGTCCCAGCGGGTCATCCGTCTGGATCTGCTTTGCCAACCGGATGACTTCGACGCACTGCCCCGCCCTCATGATCATCAGACCAACCAGAGTCCCTCGGGTGTACGCCTGTGCTTCTTGTGCAGGCATTCTCAGTTTGAGCTGGTGAGGGGCCAGCCAGATGCCCGTTCCGAAGGCGAGCCAGGTGTGCGCGAAGGGCCAGGCGTCGGGCCACCCCATCTTGTGGCCTGCGGCTGAGACGGAGGTGGCCAAATGGGTCACCTCTTCGGCGGAAGGTGGGGTGTAGGGGTAGAAAGCCTCCGTCACCATCTTTCCTCCGGGGCCCCTGACGGACTTGAGGGAGGCAGGCTGGAACGACAGCCCGGCGACCACTTCCGTGGTGTAACGATCGATGCCCTCGGCGAGCTCCACGTACATCGAGGGGGGAACCTCGATGATCTTGCAGGCCTGTGCCCAGTCCAGGGTCTTGTAGAGATCATTGGTGCCGTGGTTGGAATACCCCTCTCCCTTGATGCCGCGGGCGAGCGACTCAACGAACTCCAAGTAGTGCATCACGGAGGGATCCCCGGTTCCCACCTTGTTCTTGGTCTTGCGCGTCCGGTGTTGCGAGCTCACGGCCCTCTCAGCTTCCACGCCTGCCCACAGCTCCGCGATGACATCGGCGAGGTGGGGATTCTCCTTCTCGGCAGTTGCAAGCAACTGCCGAGCCTGTGGGGCAGACAGGGTTCGCAGCTTCTGCACGAGATCGGCGGCAGCGGACCGCTCCTCCACGGAGAGCTCGTCACGCTTGGCCTTGATGAACTCGGCGTAGTCGTCGGCCATCGTCTGGACCGCCTTCCGCCGCGCAGCGGGGAGGATCTTCAGGTACGCCGGGTATGTGTTGGCAGCCATCTTCTTCACGATGATGGTGGCCAGGGCATGCATGGTTTTGCGGTCAGCGCGGTTGGGTCCGCGACCGTACTTCTGCTCGAGGTGAGCAATAAACTCGTTGGCCTTGTTCATGGGGAACTCCGTGGGTTCTTCTCTTATGCCCGACCTATGAAGCTTCTTGAAATCTCCAGGGCCGCTTGCCTGTAGTCCTTCATAGCCAGGATCTTAGACCCGGCTCGGTGGGGATGCAGTTTTCTTAGAAGTACGGGTTTTCTGCATGATTCTCCCACCCAAAGCATGGACAGAAAATCCCCCTATGCTACGGTTGGCTCTGAAATCCACCTGAGGTACCCATGTCCGTCAGCGAAGAAGTCACCTCCATCCTGGAAGAAGAGGCCAAGTCCGCCCTCTCTGAGGCCGCTGAAGAGGCTGTCGAGGAGCTTCAGGGGGATGGCCTTTCGAAGGACGACGCGATCGACATCGTGTTCGACATCCTCGACACCATCCTGGCCTTCAAGGAGATCGGCTCGGCACTGGGCAGTGCCGCTGGGGGGGCCGCCGGAGGTGTGGCAGGTGGGGCCATCGGGACCGGGGCCGAGGTCCTGAGCGACAAGCTCCTGGAGAAGGCCGAGCAGCGAGCTCGTGAGTTCCATGTCGACCCCGAGAAGATCGAAGAGCGAGCTGCCCGAGCAGAGGCCAAGGGCCGCATCAAGCTGGCCGAGCGTCGCCGTAGTCGGGCAGCCAAGGTTCGTGCGCGCCAGGAGAGCAGCGACTGATGGGAGCCGCTTCGGGGGATTGCCCGCTGTGCCGGGGTACCGGCAGCGCGGACCAAAGCGACAACAACACTACGTCTGCAGGGGTGCAGCTCTGTCCCGCATGTAGGGGTTACGGCTATCTGGGGGTTTTCTTTTTCGAGGACCCCACGGCCGCAACCTTTGCCCCCGGCTTCCGCCCGGGAAAGACCACCGTTACTTCAGAGCCCGCCAAGCTCCCAAGCAAGCGAAACAGTACGTTCCTCGCCGACCTTAGCCGCAAGAAACGTGGCAGGTTTGGGTAGGTAGGCGCTACCTACTTCAGCATGTCCAGGCCTTTGGGGGCCTCGTCGAAGACCATGATGTGGTACTTGTTGGCGCAGTTTAGAAGCCGGTCACCGGGCGGGAATGACTGCACGCCCCAGGTACCGGGGCAGGACTGTTGAAAGACCTTCCATAGCTCTTCGAAGCCCATGGGAGCCTTGTCGTCTCGGTGCACTCTCCAGCGGAAGCAGGGACCGAAGGCGGTCTGCCTGTCCTCGCAGCGGAGGATGTCGTAGTCAGGGACGTCGAGTGGCTCGATCACCATGAGCGGATCTCCTCAAGCTCCGGGTCATCGTCTCGGACATTGTCGAAGTAGTCCAGCAGCAGCTCCTCGCCGGCCCGGGCCTTGGTCGCGACGTTGACGACGGGCACACCCCGATCGAGCGGGATGGCGGGGATGATGTCGAGCCAGGATTCAGTCATGAGTCTCGTCCTCCATCGTGAGGTAGGCTTGGCCGTTGTCCGTCTCGATCTGGAAGTTGACCCGCTGCTCACGACGGTACTGGTAGTCGTAGGTCGGCATCAGGTCTTCCACTCCTGCTCGGCACGCTTGGCAGCCCCGGCGAGGATCTCTTCGTCGTTGTTGAGGTAGTAGTCGGCGAGGGCTTCGGCGACCGTGACATCAGCGATGCCCAGCGCCTTGGCGAAGACCCCCACCAGCTGGGAAGCGTCGCTCCTGCTCAGCTTTGGAGAGATGCCCTCGTGGGGCCCCTCCATCCGCACCAGGTCCGCTGCGAAGGTGTAGGGGTAGCGCTTCGTCTTGCTACGGGGGTCGCCGTACTTCATCTCCTCCCAGGCTCGGAAGGCAGGCTCGAAGTCCTGGACATTGCTGGAGTCGGCGATGACCTGCCCGAAGTGCCGCAAGTCGTACATCTCCGTCATCTCGACGGAGAGGTCTCCTGTCTCGCTGTCGACCAGGTGCTCCTCGTAGTCCTCGTGCGTGGCCCCCTTGGGCCATCCGTCCACGTAGAACTCGACGATGCGAGCTCCCAGGGCCATGTGGCCGTTGGGTAGCAGCCTGTCCCGTTGCAGGGCCAGCTTCTCGAAGATCTCTCCCAACTCCTCGTCGGTAGCGCCGTCCAGGGTGATGACCAGGCTTTCTCGCCCGTCCACCACCTTCTGCTCGATGTTCACTTCGCGCTTCATACTGAAATCTCCCCTTCGTGGGGTTGGTAGTTGAGGAGCATCTCGGCCCGCATGGAGGCGTCACTGCCCAGCAGGTCGTGCATGACCGCCGCGGTCTGCACTTCCAGGCCGTCCGGCACCTCTACACGGAGGAGCTTGCGGGTCTGAGGGTTCATCGTGGTCTCGAACAGCATCTTTGGGGGCATTTCTCCGAGGCCCTTGAAGTAGGAGACTTCCGCACGTTTCTCCTGCGCAGGGGTGAGAGTTCGCATGAACTTCTCGAGCTCGCGGTCCCCCGCTGCCCAGAAGTCCTTCGACCCGGCTCGGATACGGAAGAGCGGAGGCTGCGCGATGTACAGATGCCCTGCCGTGATGATCTGAGGCATCACCGTATGGAAGAACGCCAGCATCAACGTGCAGATATGGTGGCCATCGACATCGGCATCCATCAGCAGGATGACCTTGTCGTAGCGCAGCCCAGAGATGTCAAAGGACGCCCCCACTCCGCACCCCAGGGCGTCAATGACGTTCTGGAGCTCCGCATTCGATGTGGCCCTCTTCGGCCCAGCCTGTACCGAGTTCAGGACCTTCCCACGAAGAGGCAGGATAGCTTGCGTCCTCCGGTTCCTCCCCTGCTTGGCCGAGCCGCCCGCTGAATCCCCCTCTACGAGAAACAGCTCGCTCTTACTCGGGTCCTCCTCGGAGCAGTCCGCCAGCTTGCCGGGGAGGCGGAGCTTGGTGGTCGCGCTCTTCCGCTTTACCTGACTGACGGCTGCCTTGGCAGCAGCTCGTGCACGCGCTGCGTCCACAATGCGACGAACGAGCTGCTCCGCCTGCACCTTGTCTGCGAGCAGCCAGGCATCCAGCGCAATCCGTGCTGCCCGGTACACCTCACCCCGTACTTCCGGGTTGTTGAGGCGGTCCTTCGTCTGTCCCTGAAACTGCGGGTTCGCCACCAAGATGTGCAACCCGGCTACCAGGCCCTCCCGAATGTCGTCCGGCGAGATGTTCAGCCGCTTCGGGAAGAGCTTCATCGCTTTGCCGTACTCGCGCACGGCATCCACGACGGCAGACTTGAGGCCGGTGAAGTGCGTCCCTCCGTCGCGAGTGGGAATTCCGTTGGTGAAGGTCTGCGACAGCTCGTCTACGGAGCGGGAATCGGTAGTCCACGAGAGAGCCAAGTGGAGGCTCTCGCTCACCACCGTGAGAAGTCGCGGTGTCACCGTCTCCAGCTTCTCGTCCTGCAGGTAGTTCTCGACCAGGTCTGCCAGGCCCCCTGCGTAGCAGAACTCCTCCCCGTTCAGGCGGAAGATCACTCCGGGGGTCAGATACGCCTTCGAGCGCACACGCTCACGGACGACCTTGAGGTCAAACTGTTGGTCTCCGAAGATCTCCGGGTCCGGGGTGAAGGCGATGCGTGTGCCGTGCTTGGACTGAGCAGCCTTCTTCAGTCTTGCGGGCTTCCCGGCGTTCCCTGCGGCAAAGGACTGGTTGTATTCCTGCCCTCCCTTCCAGATAGTGATGTCCATGCCCGAGGACAGGGCGTTCACCACGGAGCTGCCGACACCGTGCAGGCCGCCGGTAGTCTTGTAGGCATCCCCGCCGAACTTCCCACCTGCGTGGAGGGTAGTCAGGATGAGCTCGACCGCGGGCTTCCCCGTTTTCTTGTGCTTGTCGAAGGGGATGCCTCTTCCGTCGTCCTGGATGGTCGCAGTGCTCTCCGCGACATCGATGTCGACACGGGTTGCGTGACCGTTGATGGCCTCGTCAACGGCGTTGTCCAGGATCTCCCAGATCAAATGATGGAAGCCATCCTTCCCGATCCCCCCGATGTACATCGACGGCATGTGGCGCACGGCTTCCAGGCCTTCCAGGACTTCGATGTCCGAGGCGGTGTAGGTCTTCTTGGCCATCTACTCTTCTCCGTGAAAGGGTTCTCCGGGGTACTGCTGCTGGAAGAGCGCCCTGCCCGCACTTGGGTGATTCAGGACGTCCTTGAGTGCTGCCTTTGGCCAGAAGATAGGCGTCTCTTCGGTGAGAGGATCGGCCTTGAGTCCGCGAATGCTGCTTGAGTCCTCCCAGGCAATCATGCGGCGCGGCTCCACTGTCTGGGTCAGGACCCCGGTGTGCGGCCATTCGTGCTCGTACTCCACCAGGCAGGGCTCTTGGACGAGGTAGCTCAGGATGTGCTCGCAGAAGAGCTCAACCGTCGATGTGGTCTTCACCGAGCACTGGACAGCCCAGACCCGCTCCTCGAGGTCATTCTTGTTCTCTTCGCCCCATCCTTCCGGGACATGGCACATTTCCCCGTGAGGGATGAAGTCGCGCCGGCTATCCAGAAGCCAGGCAGGATGAACCGGGAACATCGGGAAGGCCGAAGCGATCTCCGCCCACCTTGCCCCGCGAACCAGCCTGCTCACAATGACGCTACCCGCGAGGCTTGTCGTCGCCTCGAAGCGTACTGTGCAGTAGTCCCCCATTACTCCATCTCCCAGCTGGTCGCTGTCTTACGGAGAGTAGTGATGCGGGTCAGTCCCTTGTACCGGATGCAGACCTCGCGCGTCTTTGCGGCCTCAAGCTGCATACGGTTGGTGAGTTGCTCCTCCGGGTGAGCAAGGAATGTTGCGTCCGCGAGGAAGTCCGCGAGGACTTCTGTTCGAGACGCGTAGTCGCGCCCCACTGGCGTCAAGGTCATGGAGCACCTCCATAGTTAGTGCTCCACTCTTATGGCGGACTTTGGGCTGCCCTCCGCTATGCGCGCCACCACTCAATGAAGCCGTGCAAATCCGCCTTCTTACGCGTGTAGGAGCGGCAGCCGTTCGATACGTTCCCCTCAATCGTGAGGACGGTGCCGTTGCCGTTGTCGCAGACGATCATCCCGACATGACCCGCCTTGGCGGTCTGTGCGGGGTCAGAGTTGGAGCCACCCCGAGCCATGCTAAAAACAGCACCGGGGGGCGCAACTTGGGTCTCTTCAACCCAGACGCCCTCTTTCTTACCCCATTCCTCGTACTGGCTGGCTCCCCCGAAGAACTTCTTCATCGGAGTCTTCGCCCAGTCCATGTTCTTGGAAAGGGTACCGGCCCCGTAGCCGAAGCCGATGACCGAGGAGCAGAACATCGCGCACCAGGCCATGCGGCCATACTGCTTGGTGCTGACGCCCCAGAACTCGTTGTACCCCTCGACGACAGGGCGAATCTCATCACCCCAGTTGGAGCCGTCGGGGACTTCGTCTGCCCCGAGGAACTCGATGGCGTGGTTCAGGGCGTTGGTCCTGGCCTGGCCGATGCCTGCAGGGATCTTGGCTCGGAGAGCTTCCTGAGCACTGGTGACTGCGCCGCCGTCCCCGATGTCTTCCTGCTTGGAGCTCGAGGCACCTTCCAGGTGCTTCCAGGTGCTCTTGCCAACAATGCCGTCAACAGACAGATTGCGTGAAGCCTGGAACTGCCGAACAGCGTCGTGCGTTCCGTTCCCGAAGTCCCCGTCCGCTCCCCACTTGCCTACGCTGAAGCCGTGGTGGATGAGGCGCTCTTGGCAGAACTTGACGTCTCCGCCCTTGCTGCCCTTCTTGATCGTTGCTCGAGACATGAACTACTCCTTCAAGATGAGGAAGAGTAGCAAGGTGCGGGTCAGTCTGCGTCTTCCTCGAGATCTTCGAGGCGCTTGGTCTCAACCCAGACGCTGTAGAGCTCGAGCTCTTCCAGAGGGCAGATGCCGGCCGCCACGGCAGCTGCGAAGCTCTCCAGAGGGAGCATGGACGGCCGCCCATCCAGGTTGGTCTCGTAGACCTCGAAGGCAGGGCGCTCCCAGCCCTCCGGGGCAAAGCCCATTGCAGCGAGCTTCTTGTCCCGCATGAAGACCTTGACCAGCCACATGTCGTTGGCGATGTCGTCGGCAGTCGCTGCGATCTCTTCCACCTTCTCCTGCTGAGCCTGCTGCTTGGTCGTCGGCTCTTGAGCGAAGACCACGGCCATGGAGAAGAGGATCACAGGTTGCTCTTGATGTCGTCGATGCCCTTCTTGATGTCCGGGAGCTGCGCTTCGATGACTGCCAGGGAGGTCTGGATGGAGGCCTCGGCTTCTCGACGCTCGTTCAGCTCGGCCTTCAGCTCGGCGATCGTGACCTTCTGAGCCTCGTCGGTGGTCTGCAGGGTGCTGAGGTCTCCGTGCATGTTCCAGATGAGGGCCCACACGGCCGTCATGGCCGCGGCCATGAGCCCTTGGACGATGGTCATCACGCTCTCGGGGATGTACGACCCCTTCTTCTTCTCGTCAGGCATTCTTGGCTTCCTCGAGTTCGAGATGTTGGAAGCCAGCACGACGCAAAGCGGCTTGCAGACGTGCCTTCCCTCCGTTGCGCAGCCTGAGGACAGTAGTGGAAGGCTCAGGATCTTCGGGGTCCCCGAAGATCTCTCGGACGACGTCGAGGGAGGCAGCAGCAGCTTCCTGTGCCCGTGCGCTTTCACGGCGGGGAGGAAGCGTGGGGTACTTTTCCTCGGCGCTCATTGGGAGAGCTCCTTGAGCATGCGAGCGATCGTCGCGGTCGCTTCCGCCTGAGTAACCTGCCCTTTCGCGGTGGCCTCTACGTCGGACAGGATCTGCTTCTGCGCTGTCTTGATGTCCCGGAGTTCTTGGACCATCAGCCGACGCTGCACTTCCTTCTCCGGGTCAAGCAACCCTGAGTGTAGCTCACTGACGTACCGCTCATGGTCAGCATGGTTGCCGGACAGGCTTTCCATCTGCCGGGACATGGTCCGAATCTTCTCGTCCCACCGCCTGTTCAGCTCCAGGAGGGCCGTCCCGTCCCGCTTGCTTTCCTTGAGGCCGGCGTTGATTTTTGTCAGCTGATCTTGAAGCTCTCTGACCTGGGTCTTCAACTCATTCCACCCGTCTGGGACAGGGAGTGCCTTGATCTCGGGCACGTGCCGGCCGTCAGGGGCCTTCACTCCGAGCTTCAGGAACGCGAGAACAGTGCCTGCGATCCCTGTGACAAGCGTACCTACGGCGGCCACCACCGCATAGACCGTCTCAATAGTACCCGGCTGTTGCGCGAGCTCTGTGGGGTCCATGCGCCTGCCTCAGGGACTAATAGGAAAAGCCCCGAGGGGTGGGAGCGAGTCTAACTGCTGCAAGACCCGCTCCCCATCTCGATTTAGTCCTCTCCCCAGCTCTCCGCGGCGGAGCAGACGAAGGTGCTCTCCTCGTTCTTCTCTGAGAGTGGGCGAGAAAGCCCTTCTTCCACCCATTCCGCCGCGTAGTCGAGGGACTTCAGAGGCCCGTCGTTCACGACCGTCAGGTGGGGAACGATCTTCTCCATCTCCATCTCTGACGAGTGAGCTCCGAACATCCGCACCTGCGGGTCGGGGCGCTCGACCCGCACCAGCAGGCCTCCGTGCTTGAGGATGAACTCCGCTTCGTTCAGGAATCGTACGTCTGTGACGACGACCACCATGTCCGCTTCCGCCTCCCAGGCCTGCACAGCTTGCGCCCAGACGGACTTGACCCAGACCTCCTTGTCGATCTGACGGCCGACCTCTGTCCCGAAGAGCTGCATGAGCTCCCGAGGGGTCTTGCCCCAGCGAAGGTCCAGCTCTTCCTTCAGGTCGCCGTGGACCTGCTCATCAGAGAGCCGGAAGATGTCCTGCACGGCCCACTTCAGGGCCCCGGCGAAGGCGACCTCCAGGAACTCGCCCTCCAGCAGCTTCCCGAGGGCAGATGCCAGGGCGTTCTTGCCGCTTCCCTTCTTGCCGACGATGCCGACGAGCTGCTTCCTACTCACCTTCGTCTCCTCCGAGATCAGTGGCCAGGGACACTGTCCAGGTCCGGCAGTCGTTCTTCTTGAGCTTCTTCACCTCGAGGGCGGCCGACCGGGCACCCTTCTTCACTGCACCTTGGGCGGAGTCGATGCCGATCCGGTCCTGGTTCCACAGGAACTGGTGGAGGTCCCAGAAGGGAGCGCTCCCTCCTACGGCCTTCAGGCGGGCGGTCATGAGTCCGAGGGCACGCTTCGACATGGTCTATTCCTTCTTGTGCAGGCTGAGAGGAGGCCCGGAGACAGGCTCGGCTGCCGGGTAGAGAGCTCTCGCAATCGTAACCCCGAGCTCAAGCTCGAGCCCGACCTCAAGGCGGAGTTGTTCGAGGGCCTCGAGGGCCTGCTTCTTGTACTCGAAGTTGGCTCCGTGGGCATGTGCCCGTAGCTCCATGGCGTACAGGAAGTCCCGCAGTCCGGCCGACCCCCTCATCGTGCAGCTCGTACCGAAGGGGAGCACCAGCATGGCCATGTAGGTCCCGAGCTCTGAGCTCACGTCCTGCCACAGCTGGGCAGTGCTCCGAAGCAACCCTTCCACGCTGGAAGAGACGAGAGTGATGCTCTCGTAGGCAGGGTGCAGTGCGATGGCCAGGTCTTCCGTCTGTTCTCCGTGCCGGAACTGGGGGCTCAGCGACCAGGGCATGAAGGTCCGGTGCCGGTGCCAGTCCCTCGAGACAGCCAGCGAGCACTGAACTCGGAAGTCCACGGACAGCCGGTTGAGGATCGGGTCCGCGTACTGCTTCGGCTGCCGCTTGTAGGGCTGCATCTCCTCCAGGCGGATGGAGTCCACTCCCCGGAGACGTACCCACACCTCTTGCGCAGACGGGACGGCCGAGGGATGGCAAAGGTGCGAGGGCATCGCTTGCAGGCGGTCCCCGCTGTACACCGCCTCTCGGAGCCCCAGGCCCTTCATGCCCGGCATCGCCTGCTCGTAGGCGTCGAAGACATGCTGCCAGAGCTTGGAGCCCGCTTCTGTGCTCTCCGAGGCCGCGGCCGTGAGGGCCAAGTGAATCGCCCGGGACCGTTCCCGCAAGTTCCCCGTCTGAGAGAAGGCCGTGGCGATGCTCCCAGGCAGGGCCCAGCGTGCCCGGTCCAGGGCAGGCCGGAAGGGCTCCTTGTCCTGGATGCCGTACATCTCCCGGACCTCAGGCGAGGAGAACTGCTGCTTCCAGGCCTCGACCTCGTTGTTGAAGATGCCCATCCAGGTCTGGTGGTTCTCCTGGATCCGCTCGTAGAGCTCCGCGTGCTGCGGCTCAGTCGCCAGGTGCTCGATCTCCCGGCACATGGGCCAGTCCTTCCGTCGGATGGCCCTGGTGCTCATCTCCTGTCCCGCACACAAGGGGCTATCGAAGGCGAGCCAGGCTGCGTACCAGCTGCAGCCCTCGACGAAGATGGCCGGGTCTCCGGTGAGCTCAAGGACGGACGAATGGCCGTATTTCCCGACATGCGTGTCGAAGAACTTCTGGACGGGACCCGGAAGGGGCCCCTCTCCGGTGAGCTGCACCTCTGCTCTCCAGCGGTACGCCGCGTCGGTGCCCGAGAACAGGCTGTTGAGGCGCATGTCCTCTTCGATGGCACCGACGACTTCCCGGTACCGCTGCTGGATGCCGCCAACGGGAATGCGGCTGGCCATCGCGCAGAACATCGCCCGCACCTCCGGCCTGAGCTGGTGGCTCAGGTGGAAGATGCCGGGGCGGACCTCACGCAGGTAGTTGAACTCAGGCATCGGGCCCGTCCTCGATGCGTTCCCAAGTGAGCTTGGCGGAGGAGTAGCGAACATCACTGTGCTTCCCCCACCACGTCCAGCGAACCCCGTCTTCATCGACGTGGATACGCATTGCACTCGTACGGACGCGGCTGGCCTCGCTGTAGTCCTTCTCTGTCTCGAGCCAGCCGGAGTCCTCGTCGTCCTCCGGGACGGAGTGGTCCGCGATGACCACTTGGCTGTCCCAGAAGGAGAGATCATCCAGACTGGAAGTACAGGCCGGGTGTTTCGCGATGGAGCTTGCGCACGCGAAGGCCACGCGCATCATGAACCAGTTCTCGATCTCGGCCCTGTCCGCATTGACCCAGACATGGGCTGTCCGGATGTCATCACCCTCACCTGACGCGGTGAGGAGCAGCATAAGATTCATTCCCGCTCCTTGATTTGTTTGTCGAGCTTCTCGGTGTAGTCGAGGAGCCTTTTCAGGTCAGCACCGCTGCAGCCCGTGCCTGTAGCCCCTTTGAGCCCGTCCTGGATGCAGCTCAGCAGCAGTTCGTCCATGCGCTTGGCTGCAGCCTCCTCCGCGATGTGTTCGCGAGCGTAGCCCTGCTCTCGCTCGAGCCACTTCTGCCACGGGCAGACCTTGAAGTAGCCGGAAGGCCGGAGCTTGGGCAGAAGGTGCTCGTCGGCCCAAGCCTGCATGCCGTCCAGCCGCACCTCCACAGGTACAGGGTGGTGGACCAGGGTCCAGTACTTGTTGCCGTGCAGGGCGAGGAAGATGACCTCCCGGTCCTTGGGCTCGTACCTCAGGTCCCAGACGTGTCCACACTCTCCGCAGCAGCGGGCTTCCGTGCCCACCCGCTCGATGGTGCCGTTTTGGCAGTTGGAGCACTCGTCTCCTTCCGCATGCCCGATGAGGAACTCCGGGTCGCTCCGCTGGTTCATGAGGAGCCGGGCCATCGTGGGCTCGTCGACCTCCTCTTCAACCGCCTGATGCAGCTCTCCAGAGCACCTGCCCTCGCTGATCTCGTAGTCCAGCTGCGTGAGGTCCGCATCTCCGAGCGGTTCAGAACTCAGAACCTCCAGCTGGAAGACCGTTCGGTAGTACTTCTCAGGCATCCATAGCCTCGAGCTCGCGACGAGCATCGAAGACAGCCTGCCGGTCCTGCTGGATGGACTCCTGCATGATCTTCAAGGCCTCCGCATTCTGCTGTGGGGTGTAGTGCTGCACATCGCGGTAGCCCGCGATGACGATGCGCTCCTGCTCATCGAGGGCTGCGAGGTAGTGGGTGAGGCCTGCCTTGGCAGCGTGCCAGGCGGGTGAGCCGTACTTCATCAGGCTTGCTCCGTCATGATGGTATTCATCAGCACACCGCGATTTCGACACAGCGGTCGAGGTTGGGGTTCTGGAGGTGGTCGCGGTCCATGATCTCGGAAGCCAGTGGCGTCCAGTTCCCGAGTCCCAGCTTGTGCTCGTCTTCTTGGAGCTGAGAGAACTCCTCTTCCGACACAGCGACGTACCAGGACTCTTCGTCATGGTGGTAGGTCTTGAAGAAGGCACAGGGCTGTCCCTGATCTCCTTCGCTTCCCGGGGGCGGAGGGTTCTCGTAGGTGTTCTCGTCGTTGATGTAGAGCCGCATTCGAGGAGCACCGTTGTCGTCGCAGTCCTTGTCGTCCGGGCCGCCGATTTCAACGACGAAGACACTGTCGAGCGGGGACCTGCCCACACTCACGGTCAGGCCATCAAGCCGCAGCTCGAAGTGGGCGTGAGCACGCTGATCTTCCTCTGGCTCCGTAGGAGCTGGGGCGGCCACGAGCTCTGTGCCCTCGAACTGCTCCCCGAAGGTGATGGTCGTCGGGGCGTCAGGGTCGAACTCGAGCGTCAGCCCGCTGGTGTCGGCATCTGTCTGGTCCGTGATCTCGGTGACCCGGACATCGTCACTCACGGGCTCGTAGTAGTCCGCGTCTTCCATCGTCGCGATGGGCTCCGCCTCGAGAGCAGCCTGCTTGGCGGCTCCCTCATCAGCTGCTTCGATGATGTGCTCTTCCTCAACCCGCGTGTAGGCAGGCACGATCACTCGGTACTTGGGCATCTCAGTCCTCCGGCCAGTTGCTGTCGTCCTGTTCCAGGCTCTCGTTCTCTGCTTCCTGAGCCTGACGGAAGTGGTCCTCCACCGCCTCTTCATGCTGCTGAGCGGCGATGTAAGCCCACAGGAGCCCCAGCACTGAGGCGTCGTTCCAGCCTTGTTCCGCGATGATGCGTTCGATGTCAGAGTTCACTTCTTCCTCACGATGCGGTAGCCGAGCTTGTCGGCCAGGTATTCGAGCAGCTTGACCTGCTGCTCTTCGGTGTGGTGGCCCGTGTTCCCGAGGTGCCCCTGCCACAGGACGCTGACGTAGTTCCCGCCGACGGCGAGAACGGTGTGCACGTCTGCGTGCTTGTTGACCGCTGCGAAGAAGCCGTTGGCGTGGCCGCCGAAGCCGTACTCGACCGGCTCACCCTTCATGCACGGGCTGCTGTGCAGGGCCCGCTTGGTCCGCTTCCACCAACCAGCGGGGTCCTTGTCGATCTCCGGCATGGCGTCGTTGCAGATCGTGATTGCGCTGTTGTAGCCCACTGTTCATCATCCTCGGATGTAGGTCTGGTTGTTCTCGCAGTACGCACTCTGGGTGCCGAAGGTCCAGGGGAACTTCTCCTGCGGCACTTGGTCGACGAAGAAGACCAGCCGGCACTTCTGTCGGCGAGACTGCTTCTTGAACCACGCCTCGGCCTTCAAGGCGACGCTGTGTGCGTCTTCTCCCTCGAAGTGCCAGGCGGCCAGCAGAGTGACCGGCAGACGCTTGCCACGAAGGAACTTAGCCCCGCGGCCCTTGTTGTGGTCTCGAATGCGCCTGTTCACGTCCTTCGTGATTCCGCAGTACAGGAACCTGTCGTCTGTGTGGACGACGTACATCCACCAGTCCTCTGCCATATAGACCTCCGTGTCGAGACGCTTATGGCGAAAAAGTCATGGCTATAAACGAAGCCCCCTCTGGGTCCTTCGTCTCTCTCAGCGAGTCGGCGGGACCAGGTCCGCGCGCATCTGTTCGCGGACCTCCTTGACCTTCTCCATGTCCCAGCCGAGGTGCTGCGCGAGCTGGAAGGTCGTCGGGTCGCTGACCCCTTCGCCGTGCAGCTCATTGCGTGCCTTCAGGACAGCCGCCTGGGCGACCATGTGCTCCTTGAGGATGCGCGTGTAGAAGCCCATCAGCACACCCCCGTGCGCTCGGCAGCAACTGCCTGGGTGTACAGGCCTTGTACCGCCGGTGAGTCCGGACGAAGTGACATCCACTTCAGATCCCCGGTGTGCGGAGAACGGACCCACTTCAGGTACCAGTCAAAGGCCAGAACAACGTCTCCCTCTTCGACTTCAATCCTCTTGTGGAGGTTGACGATGCTCGAGTCCTCGGGGACCATGAGGGTGACGTAGAAGAAGTACTTCCCGGCTTCGTCAGGCCGGAAAACACGTACTCGAAGGGACATCTGTCTCCCCTTTAGTCGCATTCTTTGGTGTGTTGGTGTCGTTCGGAAGAGCGGTACGCTCTTTTGAGGAGCCCAGGATCGATGCCGAGTCGCTTGGCTCGGAGATGCAGCTTGTAGAGCTGGAATCGAGCGTTGCAGTGCACGTCCCGACTGAAGGCCTCTCCTTCCGTAAAGACAAGATGCTTCTCAAAGCCCTCGCATTCAGAATCGAACAGAGCCCAGAGGCTAAGTGCGCCGTGCCAGTGGCTTGCGCGCGCAGAGACCTCGTAACGCTCGGCCTCCACGATGCTGGTTGCCGCAGCCTCCAGCTCTTCATCCGATGGGAGCTGTCCCCCCCACCGAAGAGTGAGTGGGCTGAGGAATTGCCTCACTCTTCGATGAGGGCTGCGTCGTACCAGAAGCCTTGGTGGGCCTCCCCCTTGGCTGCGCGTGCCGCGTCCTGCTTCGGGTTGCCCTTGATGTCGATGCGGAGGTCGGTGGCCCGACCTCCGGCCGTCTCCGTTGTCTTGACCGCGGTGATGCGGCCCATGATGCCACCGGGGTCCTTCTTGGAGGCCTTGACGTTGACGACCATTCCGACTCGAAACTTGGGGATTTCCATAGGAAACTCCTGTTGGGTGTTCAGAGTTCTTATGTCGGTTTACGGCTTAGACGAGCCGCAGGCCGGGACCAGGAGATTCCGTCATCTCATCCTCCGCTGGAGGGGTGTACGCCTGGACGGGGAACAGGAAGGTGACGTTCGCGATGATGCAGTAAGGGATCTGCACCCGGTAGAGGGCATCGAAGCTCACGTTCAGCTCCACCGTTTCGTCGAAGAACTCGACCCCCATGCCGCTGCGGACCTGCGGGTCGTTGAAGTCGAACCGCAGTGGCAGCATCTCTGCCTTGTCGATGAGGTCCGCAGGGAAGCCGAGGCCGCCTGCGGCCTTGAGGAGCGGGGCCGGGATGAGGATGCCCACCGACATTCCACTGTTGTAGGCCAGCTCCAGTAGGTTCTTTTCCATGTTCAGTTCCAAGTGGTGATGTGGTCAACGCACTGCTTCCAGTGCCGGAGGAACTCCTCCTTCTCCGCTACGAGGCTCTGGTAGCGAGGATGGGTGTCGGGCACCATGCCGATCAGATCCTCTAACCCTCGTTGATGTCGTCCGAGTCGTCGCAATGACAGAGCATGTGGGTAGCTTCCTCGCGGACAAGCGCCTCCGGGCAGGGGAGGAACTCTTCGTCCTCCCCATCTGCGACGACATCAACGGGCTTGCTCACCGGCCTCTCCCTTGTTGGAGGGAAGAGTACTCCGCCGGCTGTAGAGGAGCTTGATCTCCTTGGCCACCACCTCGGTGATGTAGTTCTTCCGCCCATCGTTGCCCGTCCAGGAGCGCGTCTGGATGCGTCCCTCGACGTAGACCTGGTCACCCTTCCTCAGCTGCTCCTGGACTCGTCCTGCGAGCTCCCCGAAGGCCACAACTCGCGTCCAGTCGGTGGTCCTTCCCCACTCCCCATCCTTCCTGTTGCTGCGGTCAGTGGCGACGCTGAATGAGACAAGGAGCCCGCTGCTGATGTCCTTGGCCTCTGGCTCCTTGCCCACATTCCCAAGAAGAATCACCTGGTTGATCATATGCACCTCCGTTCCTGCCTTATGGCTAAGAACATGCCCCCGTTGAGGGGGCAGAGGTTCCTGCTTGCTACGTCACGGTATCGAGGAGGATCCGAAGATCCGCCACGTTCCGCTTGGCAGCCCGCATCTCGCCCATGTCCAGCTGCCCAGACAGGACGCCCTTGATGAGCTTCCGCAGGTGGGCCGGGCCCAGCTTGCTGGTGAAGGGCACCTTGTAGACACCAGCCGCCTTCCGCAGCTCCGCACGACTCATCTGGTCGATCGGAGGCGGGGCCGTAGTCCTTCCCGTCTTCGTACCCATCGAGTTCGTGAGCGGGACAGCGCCCTTCAGGGAGTCCTTCAGGCTCTCGCCCACGGACTTCTTCGGCGGTTCAGACGTCTCCAGGGTCCCTACCGCCTTGACCTTGTAGGTCCCCTCGGACTTGCTCGCCTGAGCGTCTCGCTCCTCCCACACCTTCCGAATGAGGTCGCGCAGGTCGTCCAGCTTGTAGGAGCTGTACCGGGGGATGCCGGCTCCACGAGCTGCGGCCCGCAGCGCTTCCTTGTTCATCTTGCTGAGGTCTGGACGAGCCATCACCTGGTCGATCACCTGCACGGTGTCTCCGGCCTGCAGCTCGGGCTCCGCCGCTCGTCGCTCCTTCTCCTTCTCGACGTTGATGAGACGGACAGCCCCCTCCAGCTCGACCTTCCGCTCATTTGCCTGTTCGAGCCACACCTCTCGGATGAGCTGCCGCAGGGCTGCCGCACCAGGCTTGGAGTACTTGGGGATGCCCAGCTTCTTGGCCACGACTCGGAGCTGTGCCCGGTTCATGTCGTCGATGGGAGGGCCCTCGGGCCCCGTCTCGGGAGCGGAGACCTTGTAGTGTCCCGCATCCACGCCCGTCTTCGCATCCAGGAGGGGCGTGACCGTCGCCCGCATCTTCCGCTCGGTCGGCTTGGGGGCCACAGGCAGCACGTCTCGGTCCGGCTCATCCACCTCGAACATCGCCGGCGTCGGAGAAGACGACTCCGGAGCACGGTTGAGGAGGTCGAGGGGCATGCCGCGCACCTCAGCGACCGAGACGCCCACGGTTCCGATCATGTCCTTCGGCGTCAGAGCCTGGAAGGTGGCCTTGGCCGTCTCCGCATCGACCTCGCCCTGCACGCAGACAGGGAGGTTCATCAGCAGGGCACGCGTCACGATGCCCGGGAAGCCCAGGCCTGCCATCGCAGTGGTGATGCGCTCCTTGTCCTCGTCCGGCACTGCAGTGAGCCAGACCCCGTAGCTCCCGTAGACGTCCTCGGGGGTCTTGTAGTTCTTGCAGTACTGGTCATTGCCAGGGTTCCAGGTGCCGCTGGGGAGCTGGATGCTGGTGGCATCCCCGACCGAGGAGTAGGCCGAGACCCCAATCTTCTCGCCTCTTCCGTCGTCCTGCACACGTGCGACGTTGGCGGGGTCGATGCGCACGATGACCAGTCGCTGCCCGTAGGGCTTGGCGTAGGACATGTTGCCTGCGTGGAACCCGACCGCGCAATTCTGCGAGGAGTCATCGCTGACCTTGTTCCGGGGAATCCAGTGGCTGTTGCCGGGACGGTTGTCGAAGGTCTTGGACCAGTTGTCCTTGTAGTCCGCGTTCACGCCCTTGTAGCAGTAGAAGTACCCGTCGGGCCCAATGGGGATGCCCTTGTTCGAGAGGAACTTGAACAGCTGCAGCACCGACTGCCGCGAGGGGTTGCGTGACAATCGAATCCAGAAGTTGGCGAGATAGGTCCAACTTTCCTTCCCGTCGCGGAACATCCCGTAGATGCGGTCGTGGAGGTCCGAGGGAAGGCGCTCCCCTCGGAAGGAGACGACACCCTCCTTTGAGATGTTGAACTCGTTGTTCGACCAGGTCTGGATTGCTGTACGGAGTGAGACCAGCTCTTTCAGCTTCTTCAGCTCCTCCGTGCCGGAGACGGGCCTTCCGCGGAGAGAAGCCAGGAAATCCCAGGCTTCCCCGAAATTCAGGTGGTCCGCGTTGATGGTGACAGCACCGTCGGCGAAGTGCACGACGATGCTGTCATTGGTCATGACGTAGGGGGCGACGGTAGGCATGCAAGCCTCTCCTTGAGCTGGGTGTTTTCGTCGATGAGTTCGCGGTATCGGTCCACGAACTTGATGTAGTCAAGGGACGCGACGTGGCGCTTAGCTGCGTTTGCGTGCGTCCCCCATTTAGGACGCACCCAGCGGAGGGCCTCCAGAGAGACTGGTCCCTCCAGGGCGAGGAGAGGGTACTGCTCGAGGACCGCGGTGAGCTTCCGACTCAGGGGCCGGAAGATCGAGCGGTATGCAGGCGTAAGACTGTCGTTGTTCACCATGATTGCCAGAAGGCGGGCAACGTTCTTCTTCGTAGCGGTGGGCAGCGACGCCCACTCGTCAGCACCCTTTCTCATTCGCTTGAAGAGCTTGGTGAGAACATGATTCGTTCCCAGGCTCCCCTGCAAGGTAACGACGCTTGTGGGTGAAGGGCAGCCAATAGCGACTGGCCCCGCCCCTGACCAGCCGTAGTGCCGTAGTGCCGTCGCTACGAGCTTGTTCCGCTTGAGCCCGGCCCGGATTCGGTCCCGAAGCCAGTCTCGGTAGTGCTGACCCCCCTCGGTGAGGGCCTTTGCGCGGGGCTTCACCCCCAGCACGGTCGGCATGTCCTCAGAGAGCCCGAAGAGCTGCTGAAGCATGAGCTCATCCGCCCGCAAGCTCTCCAGGGGGTAGTCAGGAATGAAATGGTCGATTACGACGAAGACGGGCTTCTCGATCTCCCCATCGTATGGAGCCCATTGCTCCGATTTCCGGGCGACATCGTAATCCGCGGGACGCCCTTTGTACGTGAACACCGACTTGGCATAGTGGCTCTTGCGCCGCTCATGGTCGACCGGAGCCTCTGGAGCAGCAAACGTCGACAGCTTTCGGGTCGGAATCCCGTCGACACCCAGCTTCTTGAGCAGATCATCGAGCTCCTTCTGGTCGAAAGAGTAGTCCTCCGTGAGCGGCGTAAGAAGGATGATTGACTCCGCCCGGTCCTGGAGACGAGCAACAGCTCGATCGCAGTCCTGCAGGACCAGGCGGCATCCCTGGCCAGTAAGCGGGAGGGTCTTGGCCGGTCTGAGCGAGTAAGAGCCCTTCGAGCTCCTGCGGGTGTATCCGTAGCCAACCGCTCCTCCCGACCGAACCAGGTTCCGCAGCAGAAAGGTCTTGGGCCGGTCTTCTTCTTTTTCAGGCAGATTGACCACCCCATGCAATTTGATACCCAGGATCTCCGACCTCTTGACGTGGATCTCCTTCAAGGCCCGCAAGGCCCGGTCTCGGACGGCCCATGCCGAGGCTCCAGCCGCCAGCATCCCGCCGATCTCCCTCTCGACCTCGGCAATCGCGTGCTGGCGGATGAGAAGGAGCCGCTCCAGCACAGCGGCCTTGGTGGCCCGGTCGATGGACAAGTACTCCCGGCTGGGGTGGGGAGTCACCTCGCCGATGTCGAAGTGGAGCACACCGCTGGCGTTTTGCAGGAAGGCGAGCAGCCCGTCCTCTGTCAGCGCATCCTCGAACTGGTCCAGAGGCAGCTTGTAGGCCACATTACCCATGGTCGCAGTCCACTGAGACTTTAGGCCAAGGGCACGCCAATCCAGAAGCTGTACCTGGATTCCAGAAAGGAGGGTGCCCGTCTTCTTCGGACTTTTGACCGAGAGGCCCTCACACGCCGGAACAGGCGTGAACCACTGAAAGATGTTCTGAGCTGCTGCCCTGAAGAGGTAGATATCGTCCTTCTGGACGGGGACTCGAATCTCCATCCCTGTCTCGTCCGTGTCCTCTTCTCCCATCTTGGCAACAATGCGCTGCCGCTCACCATCGATGAAGGCTGAATAGGTGCTCTTCTTGCCTCCGTGGTGGCTGATGATGGTGAAGGCCGTGACGTAGGCGTAGGCCGCCTTACAGCCCAGACCGAACATGCCGTTGACGGCGTTGGTGTCCTCTTTGTCGGAGGCCCCAAACATCATGTAGTGATCGAAGACCCGGTCCTCGCTCAGTCCGGGCCCAAAGTCCCGCACCACAAATTCGGGGACAAAGACCGACGGCATAGTGACGCTGATGGGCTTGTCCGGAACGCCGCCGGCCACGTGGGCGTCCCACGCATTGCAGCTGTACTCCCGAACGACCGCTGCAATCTTGTCACCGTAAAGCTGGTCGCTCAAGATGCTCAGCATCTTGGGCATGTCTTTCTCGGCGATCCCCGCTCTCCCGATTCTCCCTGTCCCACCGGTTACGGCGAGACGTTGCTCAGTGAGTGGCTTCAAAGCCTCACTCCTATGTAGGGTTCGTACGACTTATGGCACAAAGCCTGTCTTATTCCTTGAGGGCTATTTCCTCGGTGGCCTCGGGCACACGGAGAACCGGACTAAAGGAAACGCGCCGGGGAGGGCGCATATAGACCATGTGCTGGAGTTTTACGGCGGTGACAGCCGAACCCGCAGCAGCCGCCAGGCGGCTGTGCAGAACACGTCCCTGAGTACGAGCATCTACGTCGTCAGGGGCCTCGATTGTGAAGGACAGGGTCAGTCGGTATTCGCGCATCTCATTCCTCTTCAATACTCAGCGATGCCAGCACCGCCGAACGGAGTTCCAGGGAGGCGTCCTCCCCGTCCTCGTATAGCCGGCGAAGAAAGACCAGCAGTCCCGTGATATCGAGAGCGATGGCGACCCTGGTCCTGTCGCCATCGAGCCATCGAGACGTCGAGGGGCTTGTGATGGCTTCAAGCCTGGAGTCGATGCCTTGACTCCAGGCTTGCTTGGCCGCCGCAACATCCGCAGGAGCGCTCAATTCCATGGTGTACATCCCCTGCGGCACTCTCTCGAATGCCGCTTTGATGTCTTCCCAGGGGGTTGGACCTACCCAGTTACGGGGCGCACGGAAGGTCATCGCCCGTCCCCGCTCTCGATGGCGACCAGGGCAATGAGAGCCGTGACCACGGTCTTCCCTTTCACCATGCCATCAGGAGTGATGCAAACGATGCCGATGCCCTCATCGCAGCCCACGATGATGTGCGAGCCGTAGGTCAGTACACCTTTGAGCTTCCACAGGGCTTCCTGCCACTCGTCCAGCCACACTCCCTCGGCGGTAGCCAGGGTGTAAAACACGCCGTCACTGCCGAGGCTCAGGCCGTACTTCTCGGCCAGCAGCTCCGTGAGCTCGTGCTCAAGCTCGGAGAACTTCTCTACGGCCACGTTGGTGTCGAGGCCCATGGAGCCGGCGATGCTCTTGAGCGAGGCCAGGGCGCTGAACGTGAGCTCCTCGCTGTAGTGGTCGATGTGGACGGTCATGTCGGATCCTGCTGGGTAGGGATTGGACGGACATCCCCTTGCTGCACGTGGCGAGCGTCGGAGAGGTCGGCCTTCTCGAGGCGTGCGAGGGCCGCTTCTGCGTCCTTTCGCTCTTTGAAGTAGCCGGTCTCCCGGCTGATGGGGCAACCGCACTCTTCGCACTGAGTGCCCACGTAGAAGGCGCATGTCCGAAGCACTTGCAGCTTCGGCAGCTCCTTGTTTCCACAGATCTCGCAGGGCTCCGGGGGCACTCCGCCCGAGAGAAGGGTCTCGCCAGGCAGCATCAGCCTGTCCTTGCGAAGTGGGTGAGTTTTCCCCTGTCGTCGTAGACAGCCCCGATGTGGCCGCGGCCATCCATGTGCGTGCCGAAGATGCCGTTGATGACGCCCAGCATTCCGACCAAGGGCTTCTCCCCTGTGCCGGCGACCTGGATGGTGGGGTGGTTGGCCAAGGCGTCGCTGCAGGGCACGCGGAACTCAACGAGCTGGTGAGCAGCCTCAGGGTCCCCGACCACCAGCTCGTTGAGGAGCAGGATGGCCAGGTCGATGTCGCTTCGAGTGAGCTGCTCGTCGTGCTTCTGACCTGAGAGACGACATCGAACGACGACAGGCGGTTCGAGAAGAAGTCGAGAAGACTCGGGCCAGTGTTGATATCTGTGAACTCGATATCGTCCGTCCTGAGTGAGAGTCACCGCTTTCCGGCAGTCTGAATTCCGACAGATGACTTTCACGAGACACCTCGAAGTGTCGCATCGTCCTTCATGTCTGCGATGACCAGCTCCCCCCCGGGGGTGTTGTCGTTGGGCACGGTCGGCACGGGCTCGGCTTCAGGCTGGGTGAGTTCTACGAGGTTCTTCGTCATCGCAAAGACAGGGTCCTGACCCAGGTGGCCCAGGACTATGGCCATATTGACGCTTTTCACGGGTTGTAGTGCCCTCCAGGGAAGTCGTAGACGTAGACGTCAACCTCCTTCAGGTGCTTCTCAAGACTCTCTTCGATCCGTGCCCAAGAGCCGCCCGCCAAGCCGCAGCCCATACGGGGCAAATGGAGTGACGTAGGGCCGTCGGGACCGGACCACACGTTTCGTGATCGAATGATTCGCCCGATCTTGCCCAATCCCGCGTCGATCGCCTCGTAGCGGATGGGGGGATCCCCCTTCTTGTCTGGGCCAATACCCCGCTGCCCGATGAGGTTGAACACAGTAATACCGAGCTCGGCAGGGACGACCTGAACGTAGCCGAGCTCGAGCGGGAGGCCCATCTTTACGGGGAGAGTGCGATACCGCTGCTCCACGTGGGGCCATCGCCGCGAGACGGCCAATACGAATCCCGCCCCCCATCCTCCGATGTCGTTGCAACAATGCACAATACAGGCAGGACGGGCGACTGGAGCAGTCGCGTCGCCTTCGACGTAGTGAATATTCATGCTTCCGGTAGCTCCTTTGGGCCGAAAACAGCGTCGTAGTTGTCGGCATACGCCTGAGTCCACCCGGCCTTGGTGGTCTTGGGAGGTCCTTCGACGTTGAGGGGAGTGATTTCCGCATCGCCCAGGGGCGAGCCTTCACGGAACGTGACGTGACCCATGTAGGTAGGACCCATCAGCGGCTTGCCGTCCCGGGTCTCGGGGTCGTGCATGGCCACCTCGGCAACCCCGCCCTCACTGTCGAGGTAGAGAGCATCCGTACTCCCGTCTTCGTTACGGCGGAGAGGCAGAATCTTGCCTTTGTAGGTTTCGTCAGCCATCGAGCACCTCTTCGATTTCGTTGCGGTTGAAGGCGACCCAGTCGCCGTATTTGTATCCAACGGGGTACCTCGGGTCGTTGTCCAGGACTCCCTGCAGCTCTTCGGGGCCCGCGTCATAGAGAGCGCGGACCTGCACCCACATGTGTTCGAGGCTGGGGCCGTTGCCGGGCTCTACCTTGAACGCCAGCTTCACACACTGGCCAATGAACTTCTCCGGAGAGATGGTCAGGAACACGGGCTTGGGCTTGGGGGCGTGGTCAGGACACACGTAGCCGATGTTGTGGGGTGACTCTTTCATGCCCGCTCCGTAGTGAGTGTCACCGTTCTTATGACTATTAGGACCGCTACTCCTGGGCCCAGCTCACTGCGGCTTCAATCGCCAGCAGCTGCGCGTTCACAAGGGCCGCGGAGGGCAAACCATGCCCTGCCTTGTTCCAGGGCTGTGGCCAGAGCACTGTGGTCCCTCCCGCCGCTTCGAACCGTCTGCAGTTGATGTCCCGGTCGTCGATGAGCAGCTTGCCCGGCCCCGCGAGCATGGCTTTCGCGGGCGTGATGGCCAGGCACCGCTTCACTGTCTTCACCGCATACTGGTCGAAGTGGTACTTCTTCTTGTGGCGGAGCTCCGTGAAGGCGGGGGACATTCGGTTCACCCACGCCATCTTCCCGGCAGCACTGCTGGGGTCCGTCGATGGCGAGGTCACGAAGACCACGGGCGCAACAGCCCAGCACGCCTCGTACAGCTCGAGCCCCATCTCGTAGAACTCGAAGCTCTCCCACCAGTCCGCACCTTCCTTGTTGATGCGGGACCACATGATGCCCGTGGCCTTCCTCTTGTCGACGCCGTACCTCTCAGCAATGAGGTCGACGAGCTCGTCCCAGTAGGTTTGCTCGCGGTCGTGGAAGCCGAAGAGCCCCATGGCCGCCTTGTCCCAGTTGGCGGCGACACCGTCCAGGTCCATGTAGATGACTTTCATGCGTGTTCCTCAAGGAAGCTGAGGAACTCCTTCTCGGCAGCATCACGGCCCCACTCCCTTTTGATGAGCGTGGGCTTGGTGCCTCCTTCCCAGTGCTTCACGGCCTCTTCTGAGCACAGGATGCCATGGAAGCCACCACTGACATCTCGACAGTGGAAGAGCTGCAGTTCACCGTCCTCACGGGCCACCAGGGGCTCGAGGAACACCTTGAACTCGTCCTCGGTGCTTGGGATGGAGATGATGCTGGGCCGCTTCATGATGAAGCTCAGACACGCACTCATCGAAGCCCCGTAACCCCGAGCGTGAGCCTCCTTGTAGGGCACCTCCCAGTAGTCGATGGCCTCCTGCTGGGTGTGGAAGGCGCGGATGCAGTACTTGTCGTCTCCGCAGAGAATGTAGGTGCCTTCGTTGGTCTGAATCAGACAGATGTAGAGCATGCTGCTCTCCAGATGAGGGGCCAAGGGGATTCCTTACAGAACTGCCTGGCGGTGAAGTCGATGTACCACTCGTCATCGACGAGAACGGCGGTGTGCGCCCCATACTTCAGCATAGAAGCGCTCTTCACGGTGTAGACCTCTTCGATGAACTGAGGAATCTCGGGGCCATCGAAGAGTACCCAGCCCCAGTCATCCACGTCGTGCCCCCATCTCTCGGAATCGAACGCCCAATCCACCGCCTCGCCGATGTGTGGAGAGCTACCAAGTCTGGAGATGAAGTCGTAGGAGGTGCTCGCGCACGCCCCAGCAGCTCCTTTCTCCGTCTTGAGGTAGGTGTGGCTGTTGGCGTACGCAGAGACGAACTCTTTCAGCAATACAGGCATCTCTGCCGGCAAATCCACCGGGTGTATCAAGGCTCTTCTCCTTTTAGGGTCAAGCCCTTATGGCGGGTTCACGTTTCGATCGTCTCTTGGCTCATGAAGCGCTGCCACATCGCATCGAGACGTTGAGCCTCCTCTTTCTTGAGGAGGCGGTACCGCATGTCCTCAGGGACGTAAAAGAGGTCCCGCTCCCCCTTGCTCATGGACTGCGCCCGTGTACGCCCGTGGCCGCCAAGCATTGCAGCGACCTGCACAGCCTCGCCGCGGCAACGGGCCTCACAAAGGATGACACCCTTGCAGGTGTCATCCCTCCCGTAGAACGAGAGCCACCACCAAGTCATCTGAGTCTTCAAGCCTGTACCTTCAGTGTGGCGGGGGTGGGGAGCTCCCTCATTCCGGACTCCGTAGCAACGTCACCATCGCTCGATGGTAGCCACCGCGGTTGAATTGGTCAGGCTTGTGCAGCAGCGGTTCTCCCTCCTGCTGTACTGAAGAGGTGTCGAGGCAGAAGAACTCCACCACATCGAGGAGCTCTTCCGGGATGGCCACCAGCACCTCTGCAATGGACGGCTTGAAGAGCCCGTAGTAGCCCCAGTTGTGGTAGCTGGTGCAGCTACCCACCTCGACCAGCCGGGTCCGGGTACACCCCCACGGCTGGGGGTCCCAGGTGAATGCCGTGCTCCGTAGGTCCACGGGCTTGATGTTCTTGTACCCCTTCTCCGTTTTGATGACGGGTTTGATGCGCGCGGCCAGCTCTTCCAGCCTCTCGTCGCTGATCTCCGGAATGGTTCGGCTCACGGGCTGCCCTCCTTCAGACAGGTGATGGTGACGTTCTTGGTGGACCAAGCGGCGTAGCAGGTGTTGCCACGCGCTTCGTCGTCGATGCGGTAGACGTGGCCCTGCCCATAGGGCACAGCTCCGATGAGCTGGACGGTGGTCTGGACGGTGGCAGGCACTTCGGCCTCCCGGCTCCCGGCTCCCGGCCCGAAGAGGAACCAGGAGTAGAGGACGCCACCCAAGAAGGCAGCGAAGACGAGGGCGGCCGCAATCGCCTGCTGTGCTGGGCTCATTGATTCTTTCTCGCAGCCATCGCGATGCTGACGGCCTCGGACATGTGCCCATGGTTGGCATCGATCATCATCACGTCGCATAGAACGGGCTCTCCTCCCTTTACTCGGACCTTGGGCAGGCCGCCTTGGAAGATGATGTTCTCGATAAGGTGCGTGCCTTCGTCGTTGCCGAAGGTCGTGGTCACGCGGAAACGGTACCGACGTTCCGCAGTCCATTCAGCAACGCTGATTCGCCGCATCTCCCGGGGCGCGTGCAAATACACCCAGAACACGAGGCGGCCCCGACGGGGCTCCTGATGCTCTATGAGCTTTGGCTGGTACAGGTGCTCGGTGATCTCACCGGCCTCCCGATCGGGAGACGTGTAGCGCTCCTGCACAAACCTCCCACACGCTTCGATCCAAGAGCACGCCTTACAGACGCGGTCTCGAGAGTCGAACTCCGATGCGTCGGCAAAGCATGCGGGCCTGCCTTCCCGGTCTTTAGCGGTCTTCGCCATGAATACCCTCCTGTTGGTGTTGTTCCCTTATGGCGGAGAACTAAACAACTACACCGCTAAAGAGAACAGCCCATTTTGGGTCCTGTTCTTGCTGCTACAGCACGTCTACTCAGTAGTTGTGGACCCGGACGAGGACGAAGCCCTGGTCCAAGAGTGACTGCAGCGCAATGTCGAACCCCTGACAGCCGTCAGCTGCGTACACCCTCACAGACCCGTCCCAGTTGTTCGCCCTGCCGTTCGGCGGAGTCAGGTCCACCTGGACTCCTTTGGGATCGGGCTTCTCTCCGTTGAAGAAGTCGTCCACCTCGTCCGGGACTTCGATCCCCGCCGCCTCACATGCCTGCCAGACAGCGAGCATTTTCTTGAACTTCTCGTCCGGCGGCCTGATGCCGGTCACGTGGGTGCTCATGCTCATTACAAGTCTCCTCGCAGTGCTGCTGCAAAGGTTGTGAACCGCTTCTTGGCTTCCTCAGGGTCTTCGAGAACGAGGTTGCTGATATCGCCGCTTGCGTGACTGCCGTCCTCGCACAACAGCACGATGCTCAGGCTCACTACTTGGACGATGGTGCCCGCAGCAGGCGCACGCCCACCGCGCTGCAGCAGTCCCTGCAGCCCCACATAGGGATGCGGCTTGTTGCCCCCCTCCGTGGCTTCGGCCAAGCGCTCAATGCGCCGAGACAGTTGAGGGAGCGTGCCCTCAACAAGGGTCACACCCCTGCGGGTGTGAATCCAGTCGTTACCGCTCATCGTGTCTCCTTGTGCTACCAGAAGCGCACAACAAGGTTTGTCCCACAGGCGTGCGCCCACTTGGACACAAGCTCGAAGGAAGGGTCGTAGCGCTGCTCGTCCGGCTCGATGTGGTTGATGAGGGACTCGGTGACGCCAAGAAGCGTTGCGAGCTGCTCTTTTGTCAGCCTCGCCTCCATCCGCATCAGCTTCAGCATGACACTGAGGTCGCGGTTGCTCGCCCAGTAGACGATGTGCTTGTTCTGCTCCCGCCTGTTCCGTCGAACGGTGACCTGGCACGCAGGCAGATAGGTACATGCGATGCATACAGTGTCCGTTGCATCGAACTCTTCAGCGTCGCCGTAGCAAGACGGACGGAGGGGATCAGGCATCGATCACCCCCCAGCAGCAGTTGTCCGGGTCTGGGGCGATGGTGCCCAGGCCGTCGCTGCCTCGGGACTGGGAGAACTTGACCGTCGCGCCAAGAAGCGATGTTTGCATCAAAGAGCGCCTCCAATAGGGGTTCGCTCTTCTTATGGCTGTTTTACGCAGGCCTGCCAAGCAACTCGGCACTAAAAGAACAGCCCCAAAGGGTCCTGTTCTTGTGTTGTGCCCCAGCCTACAGGCTCAGCCGCAGGCCCTTGCAGCCGATCGGCCGCCCCTCTGCGTCGCGCACCAGGTCCCCTGGGGAGACCACGTCCTTCCTGGGGGCGGCCGAAGCCACCATCCCGCTGACGATGTACGTCACTCCCTCTTGGGGGGCGGGGAGGCCAGTGACCTCCCCGTACTCGGTGACGTACATGGGAATAGCACCCTCGTACGCCACGAGGGTGCTGTTGGCCGTCACGCGGGCGACCTCGCCCGTGGGCGGGATGTTGGTGATGTCGCCGCCATTCTCATGGCGAATTGAGATGACGTGCGGTGTGAGGTTGATGAAGCTCATCGTGTTGCCCTCCAGGTAGTCGAGAAGAAGTTCTCTGGGCACAACTCTTATGACTGGGTCATCGCTGCAATTTCGCGTGCGGCGCTCACACGCGCACCAGCGTAAGGCTGATGTAGAGCTTCTCGTCCACCCAGAAGTTCCGTCCAGTGACCTTGAACATCCCGCAAGGGATGGCGCTGTAGCTGGTTGCCCAGGGGAAGTCGCCGATGCTGCAGACTTCTATGAAGTTGACGCAGTCGCCAACCACCGGGATGACCGGCAGGAAGTAGGTGCCCTCTGCGAACGCGCGATAGTCACTGTTGTCCTTCTCCATGAAGAAGAACTGAATTGCGGGATCGCGGGGACCGGTCTTAGTGAAGAGGATGTTCATGAGGATGCTCTCTCTTGTTGGGTGTGCTCTCCTATGACGGCTCTTCTACGGTGTTCTCTCTAACGAGAGGTCGTTGACACGATTTTGCACACAAGAGTAGGGCACCCCTCTCGTAAGACACCCCTCTCTGTACTCAGTGGCTCCTCGTTCTTGCAGTTCTCGCAGGAACAGCGCTTTCTACGAAGTGCGGAAGATAAGAAGAGCGGCAAAAGAGCCTGTTCCATCATGAAGCGCTCATAAACGCACTCTGCAGAAGAGTCCTTAGGAGTGTGCCCCCGTTCTCCATGCCCGCACTTTCAATCCCCATGCCTGTGCACTACTTCCTCAGGCCTTTAGCAGGGGTGTGCACCACTCCGCTACCTACCCATTTCCCCTATAGCCGAAACATAGCTAAAAAGTATGGTTAAGAAGAAGCGAGAGGAACCTTCCCCCCTCGTCGTGGTCAAAGCCATACTTCTCGCTACTTTCTTATGGCAGAAAGAAAGAAAGTGTGCTGGCTAAGTAGAGCAGGACCTTGCGGTCACCCGGAGGGAGCTGTCGTTAACAGCTCAGTGCTCACTCTTCTTATGCAGGAAGAACACATGCTTTTATACGCACTTCTGCGCAACCCATGTAGAGCGAATAAAGCGGTATCGCACACTACAACGCGCCAAGTGCGCTTTCACCGCGGGGTGGGCACCCCAAACGTAGTGCAGATTCGCACATGCGCGCTTACGCGGGCTAAATAAAGCCACTTCAAGCTAATTGCGAGGCGGGACTCGAACCCGCGGCACGCCTTACGGCTGTTCTACCTCTGAACTACTCACACTCTCTTATGGCGAGAATGCATCCAAAGTGCGCGCCAAACACTCTCGTAGAACGTTAGCGTATAGGCTTAGGGCTTCACGAAAACGTTAGGGGGTACCCCCCAGAAGGTCACGTGGGATCCTCTAGAGTCGACCTGCA